>Ga0172375_10005620_pt1 | contig 18004 bp, 16 predicted proteins | sample LakKiv1m_FD_114537 | JGI IMG/M metagenome (GOLD analysis project Ga0172375, IMG submission 114537) | Freshwater microbial communities from Kabuno Bay, South-Kivu, Congo - kab_092012_11.1m | ecosystem: Environmental > Aquatic > Freshwater > Lake | place: Democratic Republic of the Congo...
GTGTTCTTGACCGGCGCACGCGCCTACAAGTTCCGGCGACCCGTAAAGCTGGCGTTCCTCGACTTCTCGACGGCGAGCGAGCGCGCACGCGACTGCCTTCGCGAAGTCGTGCTCAACCGCCGCCTGGCACCCGACGTGTACCTCGGCGTCGCAGCGTTGAGGAGCAGCGGCGGCCACTTCGCCGTCGGTGCGAACGACGATACCCTCAGCAGCGGATCCGACCTGGTCGAACACTGCGTGGTCATGCGGCGGCTCGCGCCGCGGCGCAACCTGCACGCGCTGCTGGTAGCGGGAACCATCCGCCCCGCGCATATCGACGCGGTCGCCGCCACCATCGCCGCGTTCCACGCCACTCACGGACTCGGGGTACCTGCACCATTTCCGGCCTCCGATTGGTTGGAGATCACGACCGGACCGGCGCGCGCGAATTTCGAGGCGCTGCTCACGGTCGATCCAGCCATAGTCGACCACAACCGGGTGCGCGAGGCGCGCGAATTGGCCGATCGTTTCGCGATCGAACACCGCGGCGAATTCGAGGAACGTCGGCGTCGCGGCCGTATCGTCGATGGACACGGCGACCTCCACACCGAACACGTTTGGTTCGAGACCGACGACTCTGCTCCGCTCATCGTCGATTGCCTGGAGTTCCGCGAAGACTTCCGGCGTATCGACGCCGCCTCCGACGTCGCCTTTCTGGCGATGGATCTGATCTACCGCGGATCCCCGCAGTTGGCCGCGCGTTTTCTGCGCCGCTACGCGCGCGACAGCGGCGACTTCCACATGTTCGGCGTGGTCGACTACTTTGCCGCTTATCGCGCGTTGGTACGCGCCAAGGTTGCCGCCGTGGTCGCGAGCGACGCTTCTATATCGGCCGTTCAACGCTCGGGAGCCGCGTCGAGCACCAGGCGACACCTCGACTTCGGCCTCAAGCTGCTCGCTTCGCGCAGGCCTGGCGCGACCGTGTTGCTGTGCGGCCTGATCGGCAGCGGCAAGAGCACCGTGGCGGAAGCACTCGCCGATCTGACGGGCGCAGTGGTGATATCCTCAGACCGCGTGCGCAAGGCCAGGGCCGGCCTCGAGCCGACCCAGTCGCTACGCGCCGAGCACGGGGTCGGCGCCTACCAAGACTCACGTCGTGACCAGGTATACCAAGACCTGCTCGTCGAAGCGCAGAATGTCGTTCGATCGGGCCGCACCGTCATCCTCGACGCGACCTACGCAAAACGCGCTTGGCGCGGGCAGGCCCGCGCGTGGGCAAACCGGGAACTTTCGCCTTGCAGCCTGGTCGAGGTGACAGCGAACGAAAGCGACACGATGGCGAGACTGCGCGAGCGCGCCGCACGCGGTAACGACGCCTCGGATGCGGGGCCCGAACTCTACGCCGCGCTGCGTGCGAGTTTCGAAGACCCCGCGGCGCCGGCGAACGATTGGCCACTGCAAAGACGATTCGCGATCGACACCTCGCAGCGCAACTGGCACGAAACCGCCAGCGCCGTCGCCGAGGCACTGAAGGCCACGGGCTAAGCCGACGAGCGCGGACTCTGTGTGCGCAAACTCGCGACCAAGCCGGCGGCCACGACCAGCAGCGCTGCGAGCGAGACCAGATCGTAGATCCGCTCGGAGCGGCGACGGACATAGCGCAAGTCCACGTCGTGGGTGCCGGGTGCCACCGTGAACGAAAGCAGCCGGCGCTCGTTCGCGCGAAGCTCGGCCTGGTTACCGTCAACGCTGACCTGCCAGTTCGGATGCCAGTTCACCGCCACGTTCGCGATCCGCGAGCGTGTGCCGCCTACCGACAACCGCCAGTGCAGATGCTCGGGCGCGAACTCGAAGCTCTCGGTCGCGATGCCGGGTCCGGTCAGCCACGCACCCGAGTTCCTGACCCGATAGACCGCCACCTTGCTGTTTTCGTAGACGCTTTGGTACTGATCGCTGGCGCTGAGACGCTGACGCGAAATCGCCTCGGTGGCGATCACGTGCGAAACCGCGTAGGCGCGAAGACGATGGGCGGACCAGCCGGCGCGTGCAGCCAGACGACCTCCAGTAAACGCCTGCGTGCGAAAACCCGCATTGGTCAGCTCGGCCTGATCTCCCCCCAACGTGAACAGACCGGTATCGAGGTTCAGCAGGCTGATCACGCTGCGCGCTCCGGTGGTCCGCGACGGCAGCCCGGCGCGGTCGATCTCGACGATAGCCGGTGTGGCAACGTTGGCGCGCAGCCAGCGCACCAGACGCGCGTACTCCTGGTTGTCGCGCGACCTCAGCGTTGACTGCGTCGAGACCGCGGAGCGCAACGCCGCCATCTGAATGAAGCCGACGCACACGAACGCGACACAGACCACCAGCGCCGCCGCAGCACGCCACGGCCACGCATCGCGCGCATCGCGCGCATCGTGCGCATCGCGCGCAGCGTCCGCATCGCGCGCAGCGTCCGCGTTGTCCGCATCGCGCGCAGCGTCCGCGCCGTGACGCGAAACTGATCTCGCCTGCGCAATCGCGCCGATCATCGAGTCGAAGGCAACACCTATGAAGACGGCCGTCAAAACGATCGCGTACGGAAGCGCACGCGGTCGCAGCAAGCCCCCAAGGACCTTGGTCACCAACTCCGGCTCCGACGGCGACGGCCTCGACGCGGCCAGGAAGGCGGTGACGAATAACAACAGCGCGGCAATCGCCAAGCGTCCGCGTCTGCGCGCGATCGCGACCAGCGCCGCGACCAGAGCTGGCACCACGAACCACGGCGGACCGACGTCGCGCCCGATCAGAAAACCGCTGAAGCGACCGCCCGACTCGCCCCAGCCTACCGTCGGTCCGGCAAGGCTCCGTAGTTCCAAGCTCGGCAGCAGAGCGTGGGCCGACAGCAGCAGCGCCGCCAACGCCATCGCGCCGTAACGCACCAGCGGAGCCGCTTCTCTGCGCGACACGGCTGCCGCAAGCGCCACTACGCCCGCAGCTGCCATCAGGTAGGCTCCAGTGATGAAGTGGGTGATCAGGATCACCCCGAGCAGCAGCGCCGCCGTCCACGCCGCTTTCCGTTCGCCGTCGAGCGCGGCGAGCACCAGCGGCCAGACCAGCGCGAACAACACGATGCCCGCGCCCTGCAGCAGCAGCCCGGTACCGTAGACTCCACCAACGCCGTAGCCCACCTTGGAACTCAGGGCCAGGCACGCCAGCGCTGCCGCCAGCGCCGCACGAGGGCTGGCACCGAGCCCCCGCGCCAGCCACGCCACAGCCGCCGGGAGCGTGACGATCGGCAGCGCGTAGAAGAACTTGAAGACGTCCAGCAGCCGCACCCAGCCGTCGAGCACAGTGGCCGCCGCACCGATCAGGAAGAAGTAACCGTAAGATTGGAAGAGAAAGAGTTGCGCTCCGAGATACCAGTAGGGCGACCAACCGTCGACGTGGCCGGCCGGCAAGAACATCTCCGTCATGATCTTGGCACGCAGCAGGTGGCGCGGGGCATCGAGGTTGACGATGATCCCGGGGCTCCAACTCGGCCAGGTCATCCACACCGCTACGCAGCAGCACAGCCACACCCCGGCCACGAACCGCGCGCGCTGGCCGCTCAGCCACCACCGCGCGCGCGGCGAAGTTAGCGTCGCCGCAGCCGTGCCGCCCTCCCCCGACGCGTTGGCGTGGCGCGCCGCGACTGCAGCGGCGAGGTCCAATAGCATCCACAGTCCGAGCGTTGCGGCCAGCAAGAGTTGCGCAATCGCGGCCTCACAGCCGCTCGGCCGGTTCCACGCCGCCAGCACACCGATCGCCGCCCCGGGGACCAGGACCGACGGGACGGCTAGCGCGCGCGGCAATCCAGTCAGGCGCGCCGCCAACGGCGACAACGCCAGCAACGACAGCACCACGCCGAGCACCGGATCGGCGTGCACAGGCTCGAGCCCGCGGACCATCCGCGCCGCCCAGTCGGGACGCAGCGGCACCGTCTGCGCAGTAAGCAGCCGCGCGGCAGCAACCGAGCTGCAGACCCCGATGGTCGAGTAGAGCCAGACCAGGCACCTTCGGCCACGGCCACCGGCGGTGGCGGCGTTCCACAGCCCGCACGCGGCCAGCAGCGCCGCACCAGCGAACACGGCCGCCGCCGCTTGGTTGATCCCACCTCCGGCCGCCAGCGCTTCGAAGTAGAGGCGCGGACGGCGTCCCCACAACAGTGCCAATACCACCAGCAGCGAAGCGGGGAACGCCAGAGCAAGGGCCCTCACTCCAGAGAGAAATCGCACGCGACGCTCTTGTCTCACCGGCTCCGCCGACCCGCAAGCAAGCCCGCGCCCATCTCGTTTTCGGAATCGCTCGTCCACATCGGCTCGCGCCGCAACTGCACCGCCGTCCTTGCCCCATCGGCCTGCCCCGTCATACTCACGGCGTTTCGCACCTGACTGCGGGACGGCCGCGCCGGCCTACAGCGCGCGGATCGATTCGACCGACAATTGAAGGAGACGACCTGTATGCAACTTGGAAAGCTCGGAGCCTGGTACTTTCTCGACGCGATGTCGGCGACCGACGCGGCCGACACCGCGCGCCGCATAGAAGAACTGGGCTACGGCACGCTGTGGATCCCCGAAGCGATGGGCCGCGAAGTGCTGGCGTCGGCCGCCTGGCTGCTGGCTTCGACCTCGACCCTGGTGGTGGCCAGCGGCATCGCGAACATATACGCGCGCGACGCGATGACGATGGTCAACGGAGCCAGGACTCTCGCGGAACAGTCGGGCGGTCGCTTTCTGCTAGGGATCGGCGTCTCGCACCAACCGCTGGTGCAGGGACTGCGCGGACACGCTTGGGATCGGCCCTACTCGTTCATGCGCGAGTATCTCGACGCGATGGATCGAGCGCCGTATTCGGCATTCCCCCCGGGCGAAACCGTCCCGGTGGTGATCGGTGCACTGCACCCGAAGATGCTGGCGCTGGCAGCCGCAAGAACACGCGGCGTCCACACCTACCTGGTGCCGCCCGAGCACACCGTGGCTACCCGCAAGCTGATCGGAACCGGCGCGTGGATCTGTGCCGAGCAGAAAGTCCTGCTCGAAACCGACTCGATCAAAGCCAGAAGCGTCGCGCGCCAGACCCTGGCGATGTACCTCGCGCTGCCCAACTATCGACGCAACCTCGAGCGTTTCGGATTCGGAGCATCCGATTTCGAAAACATGGGTAGCGACCGCCTGGTCGACGCCGTGGTCGCGTGGGGAGACGAAAAAGCCATCGACACGCGCATCCGAGCGCACTTCGACGCCGGAGCCGATCAGGTGTGCATACAACCTCTGCACCCGCAGGGACTGCCGCTGCCGGATTGGAGAGTCCTGGAAGCTTTCGCGCCGGCCAAGAACGGACAGCAACCCAAGGCCTGAAGCGTGTGCCCGCGCTGCTCGACATCGCCGACGACCTCGCGCGGGCTCTCCACACTCTTCGCTTCGACAGCCCGGTGGCGGCGGTCTACAACCCGCTCGTCTACGCACGCGCCGGCTACGCCGCGTACTGCGATCGCTACGGCGGCGGCTACAAGGAAGTAGTGTTGGTCGGCATGAATCCAGGTCCGTTCGGGATGGCCCAAACCGGAGTGCCGTTCGGACACGTCGCGCTGGTCAGGGACTGGCTCGGAATCGACGTGGACATCGGCAAGCCGCCGCGTGAGCACCCGGCGCGGCCCGTCGCAGGCTTCGCGTGCCGGCGCGCCGAAGTCAGCGGCGCGCGGCTGTGGGGCTGGGCGCGCTCACGCTTCGGAACTCCCGAGCGCTTCTTCGAACGCTTCTTCGTCGTCAACTACTGCCCGTTGCTGTTCGTCGAAGAAAGCGGCCGAAATCGCACACCCGACAAGCTGCCGCCGCAGAGCAGGGCGGAGTTGTTCCCACCCTGTGACCGCGCGCTCGCAGCCGCGGTCTCACTGCTGCGGCCGCGCTTCGTCGTCGGCATCGGACGTTTCGCCGCCGAGCGCATCGAAGCCATGAAGCCACTGGTCGGACCTGTCGATCTGGTCGGCGGGTCGATTCCGCACCCGAGCCCGGCCAATCCGGCCGCCAACCGCGACTGGGCCGGCGGCGCCGAACGCGCACTACAGTCGCTCGGCGTGGACCTGGGAGCACGCGCGTGAGTTCGAGACTCGACCGATGGTTTGCGTCGCTGCGGGCTTTCCGGCGGCTTGCGTCTACATCGAGCGCTCCCACCGTGCGCGACCGCGTGGTGAGAGCGGCAGCACGAATCGTTCGAGCAGTCCTCGAAGCAACCGTTCGCCACCGACGCGGGATCGCCTCAGCGGTGTTGGTAGCGCTGATGTCGGCGTCCTTGTGGTCGCGAGGAACAACCTACATCGAAGATGTCTCGTCGACTCTGGTCGGCATCCGTCAACTACTGGCCGACGACAGCCAGCACTACCTGGACATCGCCGACGACTTTCGCAACGGCGACTTCTCGATGGGCTTCGTCGCACCCGGCGGTGGTGAGGCTGCCGATCGCGCGCACCGCCAACCCGCATACCCGGCGGTCCTGGCGGTAGCCGAAGCCTGGGGACTCTCGGGCGCGCCGCAACTGGCCAAAGTCAATCTGTTGTTCGTCGTGGCTACTCTCTGGACGGCTTTCGTGGTGGGAACCTGGGTGTGCGGCAGCGCACTCAGCGGCGTGCTGGCGGCCGCAGTCGTCTATCAAGCCGGTTTCCTCTTCGACATCGCCACCGGCCACCTGCTGACCGAGCCGATGTACGTGCTGATCGCCACAGCCACCGTCGGCGCAGCGCTCGCCTACCTGAAGCGCAAGAACTTCGGTGCGCTGCTACTCTTCGCCGCATTGGCGGCCGTCGCCTACCTCACACGTGTCAACGGTCTCTTCCTGGCCGCCGGCCTCGGACTGGTGATGGTCGCATCTGACATTCGCGCACTGCGCGCCGCCGAGAGCAGCAGTCGAGACGACGAAACGACACCTGACACACGCGAAAGAACCGCCCGCCACCGACGCGATGACGCGGACGAAGAGGCGGAGGACGACGACCAGGAAGAGCGGCCGCTGCTGCCGTTGGTGAAGTACGGCGCGGCAATCGCCCTGTTCCTCGTCGTAGCGTCGCCGAGTTGGGTCCCTCGCCTGGTCTTCACCGGCAACCCCGTCTATCACGGCTATCTCCCCAACTACCTGTGGGTCGATGATTACCAGCAGGCCCATATGCCCGGCCCGCCGCGCTACTCGTGGTCGACCTACTGGGAGGATCACACGATCGCCGATGCGGCCGGCCGTCTCGGTTACGGGATAGCGCGTGTTTACTGGCAGACGCCGCGCGAGAAGATCGGCGAGGGCGCGGCGCTGGTGACCGCGATAGCGATCGTTGCGCTCGTCCTAACTCGCGACGAAGCCGCGCTGTGGCTGGTTCTCGCGGCGATACTTCAGGCCTTGCCGTTGGCGTGGACCGCGATGTCGAACGACACACGGCGTGTACCGGCCGCGGCGCTCCTGCCTTTCATCGCCCTACTTACCGCTGCCGCTGCGGCGCGCTGTATCGACGACGCAAGAAAGCGATCCGCGCCGGTGCGTGGTGCGGGCGGAAAGTCGAAGTCAACGCGACCGGCAGCGCCGCGGCCGAGCCCGACTCAGGAATGACAAAGTGAAAAACAGATCGAACATCTCGCGGGTAAGGGACGCCCGGCGACTTGCCATCGGTCTCACGGCCTTTGCGTCATGCGCCCTGCTGCTGCTCGCGTGGGCCACGGCGCGTGCCGAAGACGATGAAAAGCACCCCGCCGTACCGGACGACAACATCGAGGATCACGCCGACCTCGGCCGCGCCGACAGCCCCCGATCCGACCAGGATCTGACCCGCGACGCCGCGGAGAAGCCGGCGTTGATCGCGGCTTTCGCGAGCGTGGAGCCGCGCAAGAGAGTAGCCGACTTGCGGGCACGCGACGGTTATCTGACCGAGATCCTGGCATTGGCCGCATATCCGTACGGCAAGGTCTTCGCAGGCAACGACCCGGAGTCTCTCGCCGCCGACGACGCCAAGGAATGGACCGAGCGCCTCGACAAACCGGTATTCGCCGACACCGCGCGTTTCGATCTACCGCTCGCCGCGCCACTGCCGCCGTACGCTGTCGACCTCGACGTCGTGGTCTCGGCCGGCGCGTATGCCGACGCGATCCGGCGCAACGTCGATCGGCCGGCGATGAACGCTGCGGTGCTGCGCGCGTTGAGGCCGGGCGGGCTGTACGTGATCGCCGATGTACGCGCCGCCGCCGGATCCGGCGTCGCTGACGGCGCCGCACTGTGCCGCACCGTCGAAAGCGAGGTCCGAAAGGAAGTGGAAGCTGCGGGGTTTCGTTTCGTCGAGACCTCGGAAGCGTTGGCGGAGGCAGACGACACGCACACCAGCAGCGCGTGTCAGGGTGTGCGGGGACGCCTGCTCGACCGTTTTCTGCTCGAGTTCCAGAAGCCGGTGCCGGACCCGGCGCCGTCGCCACCGTCAAAGTAACGACGCGAACACCAACGCGAACATCACGCGGCCGCCTGGCACCACACCGCTACTACCAGCGGTCAGATTCCGCTGATCGAGATCGAGCGGCGGGGCCTCAGCGCGTCGGCGCTCGCAGTGCGCGACGGATGATCTCGCTGTCGGCCGCCAACGCCTCGAACGAACGCGAAGCCTCGGCGTCGTCGCGACAAGCCGAACGCGCCCGCAGCAGAGCGTCCTCCGCCTCACTCAGCAGCACCTCGGCACGCGTCGCGTCGGCGTGGCCACGCAGATGGTCGCGCAGGGCTCGATATGCGTCGCGGACCGTCGCCGCCTCGGCCGCGCAGAGCTTGGCCGCTTGCACTTGCGGCGGCAGATCCGCAGCGTCCGACCCCGCACCCGCACGCATCGCAACGACAACTATCGCTCCCGCCAAACACAGCACCACGACCTTCCTCATGACACTCTTCTCCGGATGCGCCGGTCCGTCGCTGCGTCGCCTGCGGTCCATCTCAACCATCTTGCTCGACGATCTTGCACGACTATCTTGCACGACGGTCTTGCGCGACGACCCATCTAAACGACCGTCCTCGACGGCCTTGGAACCGACGCCGCGCCTCGGCTATCCGTAGGCTCGCGCGCGGGCGGCACCGATGGCCGCGCGACTCATCGGCGGCAGCAAATTGTCGGTGGACCCGCACGCGGGCGGCACGGGCGCAACGTGACAGGCGCCGCGCTCGGGATCAATCCGGAACAAGGAACAGGCAATGACGACGAGTTCGAGGCTTATCGATCCCGGCGGTGAGGTCCGGCTCGGCATCTTTGCCGAACCGATCCACGAGGTGAACTACCGCGACTACGCACTGCTGAGCCCGCTGGATCGCCCGCGTGGACGCCTGGCCCGCCATTTTGCCTTCAACCAGTTCCAGTTTCTCGGCGGCCTCAGCGAAAAGCTGGTGTTCGGCTGCGCAATCGCCGACCTCAAGATCGCCGCCACAGCCTTCCTGTACTTCTACGAACCCACCACGAAGCGCTTCGCCAACTTCAGCTTCATGACCCCGCTGGCTTTGGGGTGCCGCTTCGACCAGCGGCCCGAAGACGGCGCTGTGACCTTCTCCCGCGGCGCTAACACCGTAGCGATGACCGCCACCGCCGCGCCCCAGCAACGCCGTCTACGCGTGAGTTTGGCCAACGGCGTGCGCATCGACGCGACTTTCGACGAAGACCGGCCGCGCATCGTGCCGATGGCGATTTGCACCGGCGCCGGAGCCGCCGGCTGGGTCTTTGCACGCAAGAGCGCGGGTGCGCGAGTCAGCGGAACCGTGGAGTGGGAGGGACGCCGGATCGACCTCGACGACCTCGCGATGCTCGGCCACAACGACTGGAGTGCCGGCTACATGCGGCGCGAAACGTTCTGGAACTGGGGCTGCCTCGCCGGCCGCCTACCCGACGGACGCGTGGTCGGGATGAACATTTCCTGCGGCGTGAACGAAACCAGCTACACCGAAAACTGCTTCTGGCTGGACGGCGCGTTGGAATCGGTGGGAATCGCGGCCTTCGAGTACGACCGCCGCGATCTGATGAAGCCGTGGAAACTGCGCACCGGCGACGGCCGCGCCGACCTGGTCTTCACGCCCGAGGGTCGCCACGCCGAGAAGGTCAACGCGCTGGTTCTGGCCAGCAACTTCAACCAACTGTTCGGACGCTACCACGGCCGCCTGGTGACCGCCGGCGGCGAAACGCTGCGACTGGACGGGCAGCTCGGGTACATGGAACGGCATTACGCCAAGTGGTGAGGAGCGAGCGGCCCGTCTGCCGGCGCGCGCCGGCAGCGCTGCCACTGCACGATCACGTGCACGTGAGCGTGCGGATCATCCGCCGCATGCGACCAGATTCCGCGGCAGCTCGCAGGCGAATGCAACGAAGCGTCCGTGATGCGACAGTGACAGAGCGATCGGCCTACGGTGCGCTCGCATGAGCAGTGTCGGGATACGCCTGTCGCGCGGATCGGCACCGATGGCAAGTTGATCTGCGGCCACGCCGAGCGTCTTTGCCAGCGCCGCCAGTGCCAGCTTGCGCACCGCCACACCGGGCCGGCCGCAACTCGCATCGATCGTGTCGCTGCCGAGCCGCGACACCGCGATGCAGATGCGCGTGGCCACAACACTCGGGCTGTACGCTACGGCGTGCACGTAGTGACGTGTCGCGATCACGTCGACCGCGAAGCATCGCCCTGCGGCCGTCACCGTCGCGCGGTCCTGCGCGTGCAGTGCAACGACGAAACGTGACGGCGCAAAGACGGTGGTCGGGTCGAGCCGACGCGCGGCCTTGTACGCGCTTTCTTTGGCCGCCCACAGCACCCAGCGCGTACGGTCGGGATGCGCGGATCGCGCGAGCAACTCCCGTTCTCCGCAGCTGAACACGCGCGCGTCGAAGCTCCGATGGCGCGTACCCGGAAGCGAGTCACCGTCGTCGAGGTCCACGACGTCATTGCCGATCATCGTGACGTTCTCGACACAGTGCCCGGTCGCGTTCCAGAAAGTGTTGCCGCTCGAGCGCCGCGAGCGTCTCCACGACCTGCCGCGACAAGTCGACGGCGCGCCGCATGCCACTGTGCTCGGAAGTCGGGCACAAGCCGGCCACGCGCACGCTAAAGCGCTCTCCCCTGACCGGCACGTTGCCGACGCCGTCTTGACGCTCGCCGCGCAGATAGACGCACAGCACCGTGCAACCCGGTATCGACGCGATCAGCCGTCCCACGCCGTAGGCCGCACTCTCGGGCTCCACTCTGCCGCTGCGACTGCGTCCGCCTTCGGGGAACAACAGCACCACCTCACGGCGTGCCACGAGGTGACCGAGCCGCGTCAGCACGCGGCCGATCTCGCCACGATCGCCGCCACGCGTGACCGGCACGCATTTCATCACGTACACCAGCACCCGCGACACCAACGAGGCGGCGAAGTTTTGGCGTTCGGGCACGTTCCAGGGCACCGCAGCGTAGTGCGCGAGCAACCACAGCGGAGAGCCGAGCGCCCACATGATCGCCGCGGAATCGACCATCGTCAGGTGGTTGGCGCACACGACCAGTGGCCGGCCCGTTCGTAGCATCTCGCGGTACTGGCGCCGTGCGCGTGCCACGTCCTCGATGCGCCAACGCAGCCCGAAGCGCATCACCACGACCGTGGCCGGGAGCCACAGCGGCGACAGCAGGCGTCCGACGGCCCGCTGCACCGCGAGCGCGAGCCGATCTCGGCGCGACGACCGAGTTTCGCGCGACCGGCCACGCCCGGCCGAATGCAACGGACTCACAACGCCTTTTCGACAGCCCGCTAGACGAGCTTCGCCGAGATCAACCGCACGGCATCGCCGACGGTGTTCACCGTATCGACGTCGTCGTCGGCGATCTCGATGCCGAACTCGTCCTCGAAAGCCAGGACGACGTCGACCAGTCGCGCCGAATTGACTTTGAGATCCTCGAGAATGTGGGTGGCTGGCTCTACGCGCGCAAGTGCCGCCGCGTTCTTGGCGTACGGGGTCAAGATCGTCACGACCTTCTGCATTACGTCCGTTTCACTCATCTGTCTTCTTTCTCCTTCAGGTTTGGTGAGAGGCGCGACGATGTCTCACGGCGCCCACTTGCGGAACACCACGCAGGCGTTGACGTCGCCGAAACCGAAACCGGCTTTGATCAGCACGCGCATGCCGGGCATCTGCCGCAGTTCGTGCGGTATCGAGGCCGCAAACGGCTCGATCTGCTCGTGCACGTCGTCGCAATTGATCGACGGGTGGGCGAATCCGCCTTGCAACATCAGGACGCTCGCGACGCTTTCGATCCCGCCGGCAGCGCCGAGCGCGTGGCCGATCAGCGACTTGGTGGCCGTGACGACCGGAAACGTCGACGCGGAGCGTTCGAGCGCCGCTGCCCATGAATGGATCTCGCGCGGATCGGCGCCGGTGGCGGTCAGGTGCCCGTTGACGGCATCGACCGCGCGCGCTTCGATGCACGCGTCGCCGAGCGCCGCGCGGATGCAGCGGCGCACGCCGTCGGGATTGGGCGCGGTCATGCTGCCGCCGCCCCGGTGACCGCCGCAGTTGACCGCTCCGCCGAGCACCTCGGCGCGGATCGCCGCACCGCGCTCCAGCGCACTGTCGAGGCTCTCGAGCAGCAGCACCCCGGCGCCGGCGGCCGGAACAAAGCCGGCCGCACTCGCGCTCATCGGCCGCGAAGCCCGCTCGGGGTCATCGTTGGACGCACGCGTCGTCACACGCATCGCGTCGAAACCGGCCCAGGTGTACGGGCTGACACCTTCCGAACCGCCGCACAGCATTCGATCTGCGCGGCCGTCGCGAATGCGTTCGAGACCTTCGACGACGGCTTCGGTACCGGTACTGCACGCGCTCGAGTTGGTCGTGACCTGGTTGCCGAGTGCAAGCAGGCCCGCCACGCGAGCCGAAATGCCGCTGGCCATCACCTGCTCGACCGCGGTGCTGCCGAGGCGGCGCAACTTGCCCGCGTCGGTCAGCGGCACCACGCGCTCGCCGATCGTGTCCATCCCGCCGATACCGGTTCCGAGCACCGCACCGGCGCGCCAGTCCACGGCGTCATCGTCGCTCGCGGGACGCTGAAGACCGGCGTCTTCCCAGGCCTCGAGCGCAGCCAAGCACGCGAAGCGGTGATTGGAGTTCATCGCCAGCAACTGCTCGGGATCGAATGCCGCGGCAGCGCGTTGCTCCACACCCTCGGGAACCCCGGCCACCAGGCAGCCGAAACCGAGTTCGCGCAGGCCCGCAAACAGCCGCACCCCTGAACGCCCATCGCGCAGCGCGCGCTCGAATTCGACCGCGCCGACTCCGTTCGGTGCCACCACACCAATTCCGGTCACGACTACACGTCGGTTCATTGACGAATCCCCATGCCCGACAGCGTCCCGTGGCACGCCACCTCGCCGTTCTCCCGGCACAGCTCCACCTGCGAGCGCAGCATCCGATGGCGAAACAACGTCTTGCGCCCCTGGATGATCACCCGCTCGCCGGGCCTGACGATGCCCGAGAACTCGACGGCGGCATCGGTGAACAACATCAACAGCGGACTCTGCACGGCCAGCCCGGCGCGCCCGAGCAGGTAGATTCCCTGAGCAACCACACCGGCCTGCGCCATCGCCTCGACCAGCAGCACGCCCGGGGTAATCGGGTTGCCGGGAAAGTGGCCTCGGTAGAAATCGGCATCGGCGCGAAATCGGTACGCCGCTACGATGTGGTCGTCGTCGAGCTCGACGATCTCGTCGAGGAACAGGAACGGCTCACGGTGCGGCATCGCGGCCAACACCTCGGCCGGGCTGAGCGGCTCATCCACCGTACATCCCCCCGTTGACGTGCACGACGCTGCCGTTCACATAACTTGCCCGCGTCGCCAGGAACGCGACCACTTCGGCGACTTCGTCGGCGTTCCCCATGCGTCCGAGCGGCACGCGCGCGAGGATCGCGTCGCGAGCGGCCTGAGGCAGCACCGCGGTCATCTCGGTAGCGATGAAACCCGGCGCTACCGAATTGACCAGGATCGAACGCCCGGCAAGTTCCTGCGCGAGCGACTTGGTAAGCGCGTCGAGACCGGCCTTGGCCATCGTGTAAGGCGCCTGGCCGGCATTCCCGGTATGGCCGACGACGCTGCTGATGTTGACGATGCGACCCGACCCCTGGCGCAGCATGAAGCGGCGCAGCACCAGTTTGGTCAGGTACCAAGATCCGCGAACCAAGGCCGTGACCGCGTCGTAGTCGTCGAGAGTCATCGTCGGCAGCGGCGCGTTGCGGTTGTAGCCGGCGTTGTTGACCAGCACATCGACGCGACCGGCGCGCTCTTTGACCGCCGCTACCAACGCGTCGATCTCGGCCGCCTCGGCAAGGTCTGCGCGCACTGCGAAGGCTTCTCTTCCGAGCGATACTGCCAATGCGCGCGCCGACGCTTCGCTACCGCGGTAGTGTACCGCCACGCGAAAGCCTTCGGCCGCCAGCGCGCGGCAGCAGGCGGCGCCGATTCCGGTACCGCCGCCGGTAACCAGCGCGACCGGCGCGCGGCTCGGTCGCGGTTGCGCCGCACTCGCTGGTAGCGCGTCGTCGATTGCCGGGTCACACACTGATTCGCCCTCCGCGTGCGCGACCCGAGCGCGCCGGATAGTCGCCGTACGCCAAGTCGCGGAACAGCCCGGCGCGTGCACCGCGCAGCGTGTAGATAGCGACGTCGTCGACCAGCACGGTGGCGTCTGCGAGCGCCAGCGCCGCACCGCGCTGCGCCGAGACCGTGCAGCGCCGAACCTCGACGACGTAGCGGACGGTGCGATCGTGCGGACGAATCTGGCCGTCGAACGCGATCTCACCGCAACCCAGTGCGCGCCCAGACCCGAGCCCGCCCCGCCACGCGCAGAAGAAGCCGACCAACTGCCACACCGCGTCCACCCCCAGACAACCGGGCTGGACCGGATCGCCGAGGAAGTGGCACTGGTAGAACCAGTCGTCCAGGCGCACGTCGCGCTCGGCCACCAGATGCCCGCGCGTGCCGCTGCTGCTGATCTCGACGATGCGGTCCACCATCAACATCGGAGGCAGCGGAAGCCGCGCGGCAAAATCCGCCGGCGCGTCGGCGATCAGACGGCCGTGCGCGAAGGCGAGCAGTTCGGGTGCGCTGAAGTGCGCGCGTGCCTTGAACTCGTCGTATCTCACGGCGCGGCCTCGAAGCGCAGCAGGTAGCCCGACCAAGTGAGTCCCGAGCCGACTCCGACTACTGCGACGTCGTCGCCGGTCTTCCAGTCTTCCCAACGCATCGAGAGCACCGAGGCCGCACCGGCGCCGGCAGTGTTGCCGTACCACTCGACGTTGGAGTGGTGACGGTCGTCGGCGACCCCACAGCCGCGGCAAATCGATTCGAGCATTCGCAGGTTGCCCTGATGGCCGACGAAATGCAGGCTCCTGCCCTGCTGCCGGTATTCGGTCTGGAGACGCGTCAGGATCTCGATGGTCTTCTTGATCGCGAACATCTGTACTACTCGACCGTCCTGTCGGAAGTGGCCGACGCGCGGCACCATCACGCGTTCGGCTCCCTCGGGATTGGACGCCAGTGTGCTGCCGAGAATCCGCGCTCGCGAAGCGACCGTGGTCGACACCACCGCTGCCGTAGCGCCGTCACCCCACAGCACCGCCGAGGCGCGATCGCAGTAGTCGACGGCGCGAGTGGTGGGTTCTGCCGCCGCCAGCAGCACGAACGGCGGAAGTGCTTCGGGCCGCATCAGCGTCAACAAATGCAACTGCGCGAAGAAACTCGTGCAGGCCGAGGTCACGTCGAGCGCCGGTGCCTCGATGCCGAGACTGCGGGCCAGGTTGCAGGCCTCGGCCGGCGCGGTCGTGTCGGGAACCGAAGACCCGGCGATCACCATGCCGATGTCACCGGCGCCGATTCCGGCGCGTGTCAGCGCGAGTTCGGCAGCACGCCGCCCGACCTCGGCGTTGCTGTAGAGCGCGGCCTCCAACGCGGCGCGCGGATCGCGGTTGCGCGTCGTGCGGATGTAATCGAGCGGCAGTGCGGTGCGCCGCGAACGGATGCCGACCCTCTCCATGATCCACGAATCGGTGGTCCCGAGGTCGAGGCCTTCGAGGAAAGCGTTGGTGATCTCGTTGTCGGGATGGAAGTGCCCGAGACCGTGCAGGAACACGCTCACGCAGCGGCTCCGGCGATGTGTTCGCCACCATCGACACGCAGCGTCGCGCCGTTGATCCACGCCGCCTCGTCGGTGCACAGCAGAAAGATCGCACCCGCCACGTCCTGCGGCGTCGTCAGCCGGTGGAACGGATTGCGCAAGCGCGCCTGCGCGGCCAGCAGGTCGTGTCCGGGAATAGCGCGCAGTGCCGCCGTGTCGGTGATCCCCGCCTGCACGATGTTGGTACGCACGCCGTGCGGAGCCAGTTCGACCGCCATCGCGCGCGCCAGTGATTCGAGCACCACCTTGGCGGCGGCCACGGCCGCGTAGCCTTTCCACGCCACCGTGTTGCCTTCGCTGGTGAGCCCCACGACACGTGCGTCGGCGGCCAGCAACCCGCGATCGAGCAACATTCGCGCCCAAGTAAGCAGGCTGGTGCCCATCGCGTCGATGGTGCGCTGGAAGTCTTCCTCTTCCAGAAACGCCGTCTGCGGATAGGCCGGCGAGTCGGCGAGCGCGGCAAGCGCATCGAGACCTTCGCCGAACAGCCGTTTCACTGTCTTCGCAAGCCCCGCCTCGTCGATACCGAGCGCCGCCGCCAGCACACTGACGGCCGGACGCGCGGCAGGCGGCTCGGGGCGCAGAAGTTTGAGATTGCCGAAGGCGATCGAGTGAAGCAGCAGCCTGACGCGCCCCTGCGTGCCGAGCGCCTCGGTCAGACGTTCCACGCACGTCTCTCTGGCGCGCGCGTCGAGCGCATCGGCGTTGATCGTGACCAGCGACACGCCGCAGCCACGGATCTGCTCGAACTGCGGCTCGATACGCGCCATCGCTCCGCGCCGGTCGCGATGTACTACGAAACAGTTCATTCCGTGCTCGGCGAGCTTGCGCGCGCTGGCCAGCCCGAAGCCGCTCGAGCCTCCGAGGATGACGGCCCACTGGTCGGTGGCGAACCTCACGCTGCGGCCCGAGCCTGGGAGGAAAGAGTTCGTTCGGCCGAGCGCAGGTCCGTGACGGAGAGCACCGGCACACCGATCGACTTGAAGAACCCGCGCAGCGGCCGCCCGGGGCCGAGTTCGATCACCGAACCCTGCGCTGCCGCGAGCGCTTTCATGTTGTCGCGCCAGCGGACTGTGACGCTGATCTGCCGCACCATCCGCGACCGCAGCGCCGCCGCGTCGGCATCGTGAAAGCCGCCCGTCACGTTCGACGTCACCAACGGCGCGTTGGAAGGATCCCAGCGCCGGCCGGTACCCTCGAGAACATCGGCGAAGGCCGGCTCGATCGAGGCCATCAACGGCGAGTGGAACGGCGCGCTCACGTCGAGTTCGACCAGACGCATCGCCGCGGCGCTCTCGCCGGCCGCCAGCCGCGATTCAGCGGTACGCACATCGGCAGCCCTGCCCGACAACACGACTTGATCGGGCGAGTTGTCGTTGGCCACCGTGACTTCGAGACCTTGCATCGCACGCGCGACCGCGTCCCGATCGAGGCCGGCGGCCACCACTGCCACCATGCGCCCCTCGCCAACCGCTACCGCCTGCTGCATCAATCGGCCGCGCTCGCGCACGATGCGCACCGCATCGACCAGCTCGATGACGCCGGCGGCGACCAGGGCCGTGTACTCGCCGAGGCTGTGTCCGCCGAAACAGCCGGCGCTCAGCCCGTAGGCTTCATCGACACCGCGAAGCATGGCGATCTCGGTGGCCAAGATCGCGGGCTGGCTGTATTCGGTCAGGCCCAGGCGTGGGTCGGCGTCGAAGCAGATCCGGCGCAGATCCAGACCGAGGCCGTCGCTGGCCTCGTCGTAGACGCGACGGCTCGACTCGAAGCGCTCGTCGAAGTCGCGCCCCATACCGGGGCGCTGGCAGCCTTGGCCGGGAAAGACAAC
>Ga0172375_10005621_pt1 | contig 18003 bp, 17 predicted proteins | sample LakKiv1m_FD_114537 | JGI IMG/M metagenome (GOLD analysis project Ga0172375, IMG submission 114537) | Freshwater microbial communities from Kabuno Bay, South-Kivu, Congo - kab_092012_11.1m | ecosystem: Environmental > Aquatic > Freshwater > Lake | place: Democratic Republic of the Congo...
AAGGGTGCTCTAACTGTTTGATTTGCCGTAATTCTTCGACAAGCTCAGAATGACAGAAGGGCCCTTTTTTAGACTTTTGCAAGAGGCTCTTTCTATAAGTTTCATCAGTTCATCATACGAAACAGTTTTGACACCAAGGGACTGCGCCTTTTGAAGTTTCGAGCCAGGATTCTCTCCAAGCACAAGATAATCCGTACTCTTTGAGACTGAAGAAGATGCATGGCCGCCGAGGCTCTCTATAAGCTCCTCTACTTCATTCCTTGGTTTTGGCAATGTTCCTGTTATGACAAATGTGAGACCTTCAAGAGGTCTTTCCCTTTTCTCTTTGCCCTCAAAATCCGGATTTGTTATCTTAATGCCCAGTAATTTCAACGTCTTAAGAGTATGCAGATTTTCATCATCAATAAAAAAGTCTGATACTGAACCGGCAATCTTTTCACCCATCTGCCTGATCTGCAAAAGCCGTTCAGGGCTTATGTTGTAAAGGTCTTCAAGCTTCTCGAAATTCTTTGCGAGAAGCTTTGACGCATACTCACCGACATGCAGTATGCCAAGGGCATAGAGGAATCTTGAAAGGGTAGTGTGCTTGCTTTTTTCGATGGCATCTATTAGATTCTGGGCTGATTTTTCTGCAAATCTGGGTAGACTGAGGAGTTCTTCTTTTTCAAGTTTATAAATATCTGCAAAATTATGTATAAGTCCTCTGGAATAAAATAGTTCTACATTCTTTTCTCCCAATCCCTCAATATCCATAGCACCCCTTGAGGCAAAGTGCATAATCCTTTCCTGAATCTGTGCCGGGCAGTTCAGGCCGATACACCTCACAGCCACTTCACCCTTTTCTCTCACTACCCTGGACCCGCAAACAGGGCATCTCTCCGGGACAAGAAATGACTTCTCTTTTCCAGTCCTTTTCTCTTTTAATACCGCTAACACATGCGGGATAACATCTCCAGCTCTCTCCACAACTACTGTATCCTCTAGCCTTATATCCTTCCTCTCCATCTCATCCCAGTTATGCAGAGTAGACCGGGTGACGGTTACGCCACCAATCCTGACTGGTTCAAAAATAGCAAAAGGAGTTATCACCCCGGTCCTGCCAACACTCCCTTTTATATCCTTTATCACGGTAATCCCCTGGTGTGCGGGGAATTTATATGCAATAGCCCAACGCGGCTCCCGTGTTTTCATCCCCAGTAGCCGCTGCAATCCAAAGTCATTTACCTTTACTACACCGCCATCAGTCTCAAAAGTAAAGACCTCCCGTTTTTCTTCTAGCTCTCTGATAATTTGTATAACCTTACCAATCCCCACTGCAATTTTTACAACTGCAGGGATAGGAAATCTTGCCTTCTCAAGCCATTTTATAAACTCCCATTGACTCTTGAAATCCATTCCTCTAACTGCGCCTATTCCATAACATGCAAGGTGAAGTTTTCGCGCCGATGTAATAGAAGAATCAAGTTGCCTTATTGAACCAGCAGCCGCGTTTCTTGGATTAGCAAAGGGAGTTTCACCTTTTCTTTCCCTTTCACTATTCAGTTTCTCAAACTCTTCGATATCCATATAGACCTCGCCTCGAACATCAATCTCCTCAGGAACCTTATCGACTTCTCCTAGCTTAATGGGAACAGACTTTATGGTTCTGATATTCTGGGTAACATCTTCACCCTCATATCCATCACCTCGTGTAGAGGCCTTGTAAAGAAGTCCGTCTCTATATGTCAGCTCGATAGCAAGGCCATCATACTTCGGTTCAACGGTATATTCAATTTCCTTCTCAGACCTGAGGAGCCTTTTTATTCTCCTGTCAAATTCCTCTATATCATCATGCGAGAAGGCATTATCAAGGGAAAGCATTGGTTCAGTGTGTTTGACCTTCTCAAACTTATCGAGGGGAGGAGCTCCGACCCTCTGCGTTGGTGAATCAGGCAAAATATAATGGTATCGTTTTTCCAGTCCTTTTAACTTAAAATAGAGACGATCATAATCCTCATCTGAGATGACAGGAGAGTCAAGGACATAATATCGATAGCAATGGTAATTCAGTTCATCGACCAGTTTTTTTATCTCTTGCTTGATATTATCAGGTATTTTGTTTGTCATAAATATTCATTGTTAGTAATCTCCCCTCGCCCCTCTTTAGAAAAGAGGGGAAAAGATTTTTGCGTTCAAGCTCTCTTAGAGAATAAAGTCCCCCTTTTCTAAAGGGGGATGAATGGGGATTACCAATATTCAATTTCATTTATTAATCATCTCAATGAGCAACTTCAGCGCCTCCATGGCAGCCTCTTCCTTATTTTCCTCTCTACCGCCCCTTAATCTCAATTCCCTTGAAAATGTCTTGCCTTTTTTGCTCACAGCCACATAAACGAGTCCCTTCTCTTTATCTTCAAGCACTTCAGGCCCAAGGTTACCAGTGGTCGAAAGAGAGAAGTCTGCCATGGTTAGAACCCTTATCCTATCAGCCATTTCCCTTGCAGTCTCCTCGCTCACTACCCCATACCTTAAAATTGTCTCAGAAGAGACGCCAAGGATCCTCTTTTTAAACTCAATTGAGTATGAAACAACTCCTCCCTCAAAAAATATGCTTGCGCCTGGATGGACTGTAAGGTAATGACTGATAAGTCCGCCAGTACATGATTCAGCCACTGAAAGTTTTAAGCGCCTTTTCTTGAAAAATTCATGCACTTTATAAATAACTTTTAAGATTTCTTTGTTCATATTATAACTTTCAATCCACCGTTTTTTTTAGAAAAGGGTTATCTTTGAATTGAGATAAAAAAGGGCGGGACAAATGTCCCGCCCTTTTTTAAACATAATTATATTTTAGTGACTGGGGCTATGCCCGTGTTCCTCGCTATGTCCGTGACCGTGTTCTTCGTGCTCTTCTTCTTCCTCGTATCCTGTAAACATAGCTATAATATGGGCGAAGGTCGTATGTCCCAGCGTGGCTAAATAAAAGTGGACGATGATAAATGCGCTGAAGAATACCCAGAGAAGGACATGGATCATATCAAAGATCTGTATCCCCACGAGATTAACAATTGGAGAGAAAAGTTTTGGATCCCATAGCAAAAGACCCGTGATAATCTGGACAGGGATAAGGAGAGCCATAATCATAAGGTACGATACCTGTTGCATAGGGTTGAATTTGTTATCCGGTGTAGAATGATGGGGATTTTTATCCCCGACTAAAATCCCGTAACCATAAAACTTTGCCTGACGTATTGCCTTTTTAGCAAATTCTATCGGATGGTGCAGAGGAGGAATATAGATTTTTATCTTAAATGTAAGCAGATAATAGAAAAGCCATATGCAGTAATTAGCAAGGAGAATAAAACCAAGCCAACTGTGAATTTCAACAGCCGTCTCAACGGAGAACAGATTAATGATACCCCTGATCTGGGCTCCTGTGAGAATCAGGAAAATAAAACCTGCTGCATTGACCCAGTGCCAGATTCTGATCGGTAGTGGATGAAGATATATCCTTTTCATTTATTTCTTGCCTCCTTTCCCCATCCTTCGTAATGATCTGAGGGGCGAAGTTATGATTCGTAATGTGATGTGACCTATTGGAACAGCTATGCCACCAATAAGAGCGACGTAGAAGAGGATATCAAAAAGACTTATATTTGTGCCTCCAATGGCATAAAACTTTCTCACCGGTATTATTGAAAATACCGAGTTGACCAGGTCTTTTTTGGCAGGTAAGACCGTTGTCTTTCCACCAGTCTTGCTCATGACAATAGAGACATTTTTAAAGTACTCAGATTTAGGGTGATGACACTCCACGCACTCCCTTACCGCCTCTTTTTTCGTTCCAAGCCGGTGTGCTTCGGCAGCATTGCTCACATCCATTTTCCCCATGAAAGTTGTTCTAACATCCTTTTTCAATAACATCCTGAAGATATTCCATACTTCCTTTCCCTCTATAAGACCGTCACTGTTCGTGTCTAGCTTCTCCATTAACCCGGCAGCGTCTGTATCAAGAAATTTGATGACCTCCTCCTCTGTCAAAGGTTTTCCTGTTTTGGAGTCGAACAGACTGAGATAAATTCTACGTTTGGCATTGGGAGAATGACATGCTGCACAGGATACAACATCAAAATGTGCTTTCGCAAAAGTGGGTAGTGTTACAGGAGGATTTTTAAGCCACTTGTTATGAACCCTTCCCATGTCTTTATGACATTTAAAACAACCCTCTTTTATCCTGGTTGTCATCTTAGTAGATTCGATGTTATGTGCATTGTGGCACGATGAGCAAACAGGGGCACCAGCCTTTCCTTTTATTCTTGCTTTGTTATGGACGCTTGCCTCGTATGAGCTGTTCAATTCTCCATGACATTTATTACAAGATGATAATCCCACAGTCTTATCTGTTGTTGCCTTGACTACCGAGTGCCCGCTGTGGCAGTCTGTGCAGGCGGCTGCCTTAAGATCGCCACTCTTGAGCATGGTGAAATGGATACTATTTTCCCACTTAGTGTACGCATCCGGGTGGCATTTACTGCATAAATCTGAGGTAACAATAGAGTAATCACGTGCGCTCTTGAAGACCCTTGTCGGGTGTTTACTCTTCGAAAAATCTGAATGGCAATCAGTGCATTGAAGATTCTTATGCACTGATTGCCCAATGAGCGATCCGTCTACATAAACGGATAGCGATTCACCATTCTTCATTGTTATGCTCAGTCTGCTTCTATGGCACATAAGACAGTATTGGGATTCTTTTGCTACGGCCTTTTGTACTTTTATCCCTTTTATAGAATGTGAACCGTGGCATTCAACACATGCAGACCTGGCCATTAAAGAACTATGTACGGGGCTTTTTCCAAGCTGTTTATCTGAATGGCACATTGAACATGACTTTATAGCAAGAGCGGTATATTCCTTTTTGTCTCTGAAAGTTCTTACAGGGTGTTTCGTATTCGAAAAATCTTTATGACAGGCGCTGCATAAAAGATCTCCATGCTTAGAGCTTTTATAAGCTGATTCATTTATAGAGAGAGACAGTAACTCACTACTTTTCAAATGCATGCTAAGTTCAAGTCCATGACATGTAAGACAGTATTGGATTTCATTGATGCCCTTTTTCCACTCTGCCATGCTTTTTATATAATGCGAACCATGACATTCGACACATGTAGCCTTTCTCATCAAAGAAGTATGTATCGGGATTTTTTTCAACTGGTTATTTGGATGACACATTGAGCATACCTGAGAGGCATTTACAGTGTATTGTTTTCTGCTCTTAATCTGCTTTTTTTTCTGTACATGTGCCGCCATATAACCTGTATGACAGCCGCTACAGCCAATGTCGTTATGGACAGAGTTAACAAATTCATCTTTCTTTATATAAAGAGATAAGACCTCTTTATTCTCCAAAATCTTGCTTATTCCCCTACTTGCGTGGCAGGTTAGGCATACCTTTGCTTCATCCGTGAGAGTGCCTTTTGCAGCATGAGTATATGCAGGGAAAATCATTAGAACAATAAACAGAGATATTAGTATCTTCTTTATATCATCCATAAACCCCCCATGTAAGTTTTTTATCATTATTATGACCGTAAATTTATAGCATATCTAAATAATATAATGCAAGTAAGAATTACTTATCTGTGTGTAAAAATCTTGAAGGGAAAAAGATAAGGGTATATTAGGGCAATTTGCCATACTAATAAATAAAGTAAAGGCTATTGTAATAAATGGAATATATGCCATGTTTATAAACTTTGACACCAAAGCACCTTTGCCGTATAATTTGCTATATTTCTTGTTAGCGGTCTTTAGAAGGCAAATGCAAGATGCGGGGTAACGTTTTAATGCTTATGATGTTGTATAAACAGCCGAGGTAGCTGTCCTACTACAGATGGTCATATTAAGTACTATTAGCAGTAGGACAGGCGTCCCGCCTGTCACAATATGTTATTGATATGTTATTTGAGGCTCTTGCAAAAGTCCTAATTTGTCACCCTGAGCCTGTCGAAGGGTGCTCTAACTGTTTGATTTGCCGTAATTCTTCGACAAGCTCAGAATGACAAAAGTGCCCTTTTTCAGACTTTTGCAAGAGGCTCATTTTTATAAATGCTATGATAGGTAGAAAAAGTTGATCCCCTACAAAGACGATAATCCTACACATACATTCCCTTTTGTTACAATAGGGATTATCGCATTAAACACACTGATATTTTTCTCGCAGGTTTTATCTGAAGGCGGGCTCGAGAGTTCAGTACTTAAATACGGTGCGATCCCTCATAATGTTCTAACCTTCGAGACGGATCAGCCAATAAATCCTGTGCTTTCTATATTTTCTGCAATGTTTATGCATGGAGGCCTTTTCCATCTTGCAGGCAATATGCTCTATTTATGGATATTCGGTAACAATATAGAAGACAGATTAGGCCACTTGCGGTTTTCTGTTTTTTATCTCTTTTGCGGAGTTGTCTCTGCATATGCCTATGCAGTCACAGAGCCGCACTCACTCATACCCATGATAGGTGCGAGCGGCGCTGTTTCGGGTATTTTAGGGGCATATTTACTGCTTTTCCCAAGGGCAACTGTCCACTCGATCGTGTTTTTGGGTTTTTTTATAACAACCGTAAGGATTCCAGCCTTGATAGTTATCGGCTTTTGGGCTATTATACAATTCGTCAATGGCTTAATAAGCACAGGGATTAGCGGAAAGGGTGGAGTTGCATGGTTTGCCCATATAGGAGGATTCCTCGCAGGTCTTATAACGATAAAAATCTGGTTGCCAATGCGGACTAAACGGTGGTTGTAATATGCCCGAGATGTAAAATAAGCATTAAAAATCAGAAAATAAATGATTTTTATCAAAAATTAAAGTTATTTAGAAATTTTACCTGTTTTTAGCCTAAAAAAATCCTTGCCTTCTATCCCGCATACATATTATATTAGCACTCACTCTCATTGAGTGCTAACAAAATCAAATAAATTTAAAGAAAGGAGCGATGTGTCATGAAGTTTAAACCACTTAGAGACAGGGTATTAGTCAGGTATTCCTCAGAGGAGGAGAAAACAGCAGGGGGTCTTTTCATTCCCGATGCTGCTAAGGAAAAACCTCAGAAGGGCATGGTAATAGCGGTAGGTCCGGGCAGGGTTACGGACGACGGTAAACGTCAGGCTATGGAGATTAAGGTTGGGGATACAGTACTTTTTGATAAGTATTCAGGCTCAAAGATTAAGATCGATGACGAAGAGTACCTTATTATCAGGGAAGAAGATATCTTAGGAATTGTTGAAGTCTAAAAATTTTAAAAATACAGAAGGAGGTTAATAAATGGCTAAACAGCTTATTTTTGATGATGTAGCAAGAAGCTCTATACTCAAAGGAGTAGCTCTGCTGACCGATGCAGTAAAGGCGACGTTAGGTCCAAAAGGGAGGAACGCTGTACTTGACAAGAAATATGGTGCGCCTACAATAACAAAGGATGGTGTTACCGTTGCAAAAGAAATAGAACTCAAGGACCCATGGGAGAACATGGGCGCTCAACTTGTCAAGGAAGTTGCATCAAAGACATCTGATGTAGCAGGTGATGGGACAACCACGGCTACTGTCCTCGCAAATGCAATCTACAGAGAGGGGATAAAAAATGTTGTTGCAGGTGCAAACCCAATGGACATCAAGAGGGGAATTGAGAAGGCGGTTGATGTAGTTATTGATGAACTTAAGAAACTCAGCAAACCTGTCCAGGATAAAAAAGAGATAGCACAGGTTGGCACGATCTCTGCAAATAACGACCCATCCGTTGGAGAGTTGATTGCAGAAGCTATGGACAAGGTAGGTAAAGACGGGGTAATTACAGTTGAAGAGGCAAAAAGCATGGCAACAACACTCGATGTTGTTGAGGGAATGCAGTTTGACAGAGGATATATATCACCATATTTTATCACTGACCCTGAAAGGATGGAATGTATCCTCGAAGACGCGTTCATTCTTATCCATGAGAAAAAGATTTCGAGCATGAAGGATCTGCTCCCAATACTCGAGCAGATTGCGAAGATGGGAAAACCCTTATTAATTCTCGCAGAAGAGGTAGAGGGTGAGGCCCTCGCAACACTTGTTGTGAATAAGCTCCGTGGAACACTTCAGGTGTCCGCTGTTAAGGCGCCGGGTTTTGGCGACAGGCGCAAGGCAATGCTCGAGGACATCGCTGTCCTTACAGGCGGCACGATGATATCAGAAGATCTCGGTATAAAACTTGAAAACATAAAGATTAGCGACCTTGGAAGGGCCAAGAAAATCAACATAGATAAAGAAAATACAACTATTGTTGAAGGTGCAGGAGACCCGGCAAAGATTCAGGGAAGGGTCAAACAGATTAAGACACAGGTAGAGGAGACAACATCCGACTATGACAAGGAGAAACTCCAGGAAAGGCTTGCAAAGCTTGTTGGCGGTGTAGCGGTGATTAATGTTGGTGCAGCAACAGAGACAGAGATGAAGGAGAGAAAGGCAAGGGTTGAAGATGCCCTCAATGCAACAAGGGCTGCTGTTGAGGAGGGTATCGTCCCTGGCGGAGGCGTTGCATTTCTCAGATGCCTTCCTGCACTCAAGAATCTCAAACTCGAGGGCGACCAGCAGATAGGTGTTGAAATAACAAAAAGGGCGCTTGAAGAGCCAATCAGACAGATAGTTAACAATACCGGACTTGAGGGTTCAGTGATAGTAGAAAAGGTAAAACATGCCAAAGAGGTTAACTACGGCTTTGATGCAAATAATGAAGAGTATGTGGATATGATGAAGGCAGGGATTATTGACCCTACAAAGGTAACAAGATACGCATTACAGAATGCGGCATCGGTTGCATCACTGATGTTGATGACTGCTGTGATGGTTACAGATATTCCTGAGGAGAAACCTGAGATGCCTGCAATGCCAGGCGGCGGCGGAATGGGCGGTATGTACTAAGTTTCGGAAAAATAAAGATTTTCAAGAAAGCGGGGCATTCTCCGCTTTCTTTTTTTTCTTCTTCTACCTCGTTACAAAAAAGGCGTATCATTTGAGGCTCTTGCAAAAGTCCCAAAAAGGGCCCTTCTGTCATTCTGAGCTTGTCGAAGAATTACGGCAAATCAAACAGTTAGAGCACCCTTCGACAGGCTCAGGGTGACAAATTAGGACTTTTGCAAGAGGCTCACGGGGTTTACATTTTTGCATTTATTCTGGCATCCTAAAAATAATGAAAAAAAATATCATTTTTATATTAATTGGCATTATATTTTTATGCGGGATTTATATAACAATAGAACTTCTGGTTCCGCTTCCGATCGGCAATAAGAATATAGAGATCGAAATACCAGAAGGCGCTACCTTCAGGCAGGCAGTTGATATCCTTTCGCAAGAAAGACTTACACGAGACAAAAGGCTTTTTCTCTTTATTGGCGTAATAAGCGGACTGGATAGAAAGATAAGGGCTGGATATTATTCTTTCACCGGGTTGCTGAGTCCCTTTGATATTTTCAGAATGCTGAAGAAGGGACAGATAATAGAATATGAGGTAACTATCTTTGAAGGAGATTCATTAAAGGAGATAGGAGAAAAACTTTCAGAAAAAGACATTATTGACAAAGAAGATTTTATGAAGCTTTCATCGGATGAAGACTTTCTCGCTTTATATGAAATTGATGCCTCGACTTTCGAAGGCTATCTCTTTCCTGACACATATAAGATCCCAAAGGGAATGGATCCTGAAGATGCGATAGGTATGATGATAAACAAGCTGAGAGAAAAATTTTCAAAAGAACTTTGCACAAGGGCCTCAGAGCTTGGTCTATCGGAAAGGGAGGTGCTAACCCTCGCATCGATTATCGAAAAAGAGGCTGTAACTGATGAAGATAGGCCTCTAATCTCTGCCGTATATCACAATAGGCTAAGGAAAGGAATTCTGCTTCAGGCAGACCCTACCGCTATCTATGGTATAAAGAGCTCTAAAGAAAAAATAACAGCAAAAGACCTGCGAAGAAAAAACCCTTATAACACTTATGTCATTAAAGGCCTTCCACCAGGGCCAATTGCCTCTCCTAGTATTAAATCAATTCTTGCAGCGCTCTATCCTGCAGATGTGCCATATATATATTTTGTGTCAAATAATGACGGCACACATCAATTTTCTGTTACCGCAGAAGAGCATCAGGCTGCTGTAAAGGTATACAGAGAAAAAAAACAGATAGAGATAGAGAATAATAAGGGGACCAAAACTCAAGAAGGCACGAGGAAGAATGGAAGCACGTAAAAAGACAAGGACAATTTATGTGGGTAGAGTGCCTATCGGAGGAGAATATCCCGTTGCTGTCCAGTCCATGACGAAGACAGACACAGCAGATATAAAGTCAACCACAAAACAGATTAAAGCCCTCGAGGCCTTGGGGTGTGAAATAATAAGGCTCGCAGTGCCTGATATGAATGCAGCAAAGGCCCTCGGGAAGATAAAAAAATCTATTAACATCCCCATGGTTGCTGATATCCACTTTGACTGGAGGCTCGCACTTGGGGCCATAGAACAGGGAGTCGATGGCCTGAGGATAAACCCGGGAAATATAGGCGCAAAATGGAAGATAAAAGAGGTTGTTACTGCTGCCAAAGAAAGAGGAATTCCTATACGGGTTGGTGTAAATGCTGGCTCACTCGAGAAAGAACTTCTCAGAAAATATGGACATCCAAAACCAGAGGCGCTTGTTGAAAGTGCAGGAAGGCATATAGAGATACTCGAAGAACTTAGTTTTACAAATATTAAGGTATCGTTGAAAGCATCAGAGGTGCTGAAAACAATCGAGGCATACAGATTATTTTCTGAAAGATACAATTATCCCCTCCATATAGGAGTGTCAGAAGCTGGCCCTCCATCACGGGGAGTAGTGAAAAACTCGGTCGGACTTGGCATATTACTTTCTGAAGGGCTAGGGGATACTATCAGGGTATCCCTTACTGCAGAGCCAGAAGAAGAGGTACGTGTTGCCTACGAGATACTCAGGTCACTCGGCCTTAGAAAGAGAGGTGTGGATATTATATCCTGCCCTACATGCGGCAGGTGTAAGATTGATCTGAAAGGGCTTGCAACAAAGGTTGAATATAAGCTAAGAGACATGGACAAACCAATAACAATCGCTGTTATGGGATGTGTTGTGAATGGCCCTGGAGAGGCAAGGGAAGCTGACTTCGGGATAGCAGGTGGAAAGGGCAGAGGGATTCTTTTTAAAAAAGGTGAGATAGTGAAAACAGTCAAAGAAGACGAACTCCTTGATGCTTTGTTAGAGGAAATAGAGGCGTGATGGAGATAATACGGGTGTCAAAAATAATGAGGGATACATCCCTAGGCCATATTTTACGCGGAAAGGCAACAGGTTTTGTGCCGACAATGGGAGCCCTCCATGGGGGTCATCTGAGCCTGGTCAAGAGGGCTAAACAAGAAAATGATATAACAGTGGTGAGCATATTTGTTAATCCAATACAGTTCGGACCATCAGAGGATTTTAACAAGTATCCGAGGGATATAGATGGTGATGCGGAAAAGCTTCAAATAGAAGGGGTGGATATAATCTTTATGCCGGAGATATCCTCGATGTATCCCAATGGTTTTTCAACCTATATAGAGGTTAAAAAGATTTCAGAAAGACTCTGTGGCGCATTCAGGCCAGGCCATTTCAGGGGTGTGGCAACAGTTGTAACAAAACTCCTGAATATTGTAAACCCAACAAGGGCATACTTTGGACAAAAGGATTTTCAGCAGACTATAATTGTAAAGCAACTTGTAAAAGATCTCGACATGGATGTGGATATTGTAGTATGTCCGACTATAAGGGAACGGGATGGTCTTGCAAAGAGTTCCAGAAATATATATCTTGATAAAAAAGAGAGGGAAGCATCAACAGTCATCTATAAGTGTCTTGCAGAGGTTTCGGCTTTGATAAAATCTGGTATAATAAATGCAAATCATATTAAAGGAGTAATGCATGATATTCTCCTGAAAGAACCTTCAGTGTCAGAGATTGATTATGCAGGAGTATATGACCCTGCTACTCTTGACGAACTTTCTGAGATAAAAGGGGATGCCTTGCTTGCGGTGGCAGTGAAGATCGGAGATACGAGGCTCATAGATAACATGCTGGCTGGCCAGGCTGAAGGGCTATAAGGTGTCGCTGGGAAAGCTTTTTCAGCACTTCTGCCTCACAAATTCAATAAAAGTTATACAGCTGGTGCCTTAATGCTCCAAAGAATTCATATACAGATACTTGATAACCCGATGGAGGGCATCCTCTTTGAGGAGGCACCCGAGGTAGCAGGGACGAATAAGGTGCTCGCGGACGAACTTGCCAGGGAGATGAACTATTTCTATCCTTCTGTTGTATTTGTTGAGTATATAGACTTGTTTATGGATGGAGAAGAAGAGTTTGATGATATAAGGGAGCTTTTTAGGCTGGGTGCAGTAAATCCCCCGGTTGTTTTAATAAATGGTGTGCTAAAGATATACGGCGGCATACCTGCTTCAGTAATAAAAAGAGAAGTTGAAAAACTGCTATCATCAGGCCCGCTGCATTAGTAAGGTACTGCCTATTTCTTTTTGCTTAATAGCTCTGCAACAGTAGGAAACTGAGTTATATCAGTATGCGGAAGGAAAAGGGCGGACATGTATTCTTCCATAAACCTTTTTGATACGGAGAGTTCAACATTCGTCATTTTGTTTGCTATCTCTTCTGCTTCTTTCCTCATGTTATCCGAGAGGAGACATAGATAAGCACCCGCAACTGATGTATTGCCGAGGAATCTGAATTTTTCTTTCGGCAGGTCAGGCAGCATACCAATGATAATTGCCTTATCGACATCCAGATAATTCCCAAACCCACCGGCGATATATACACGCTCTATATCATTGAGCGTAAAACCTACCTTTTTCACAAGTAAAGAAATCCCCGCATAGATTGCTGCCTTTGCCCTCAAGATATTTTCTATATCAATCTCTGTAAGGACTATGTCACGGCGGTTATCTTTGTAAAATAGAAACTCATAACCTTCAAACCCCTCTCTAATCCTGTCTGTTTTAAGCTCCTTAACAAACTTTCCCTTTTGATCTATAACACCTGTAAGGAACATCTCTGTTATCGCATCTATCATGCCAGAACCGCATATTCCTATCGGCTTTCCATTGCCAATAACGCCGAGAGTCGGTTCAAATGTATGCGGGTTAATCTTTATTAACTCCACAGCCCCTCTTGTTGCCCTCATACCATGTTTTATCCCGCTTCCCTCAAAACATGGCCCTGCAGAACATGCGGCAGTCAAAAGCCACTCACTATTGCCAATCACAATCTCTCCATTAGTGCCTATATCCATAAATAGCGCTATTTCACTCTTTTTGTGCATTTTTGAGGCAAGAACACCTGCAGCAATATCTCCTCCAATATAACTTGCAACACATGGAACCGTATATACAGGGGACTGCGCGTTGATATTTAGTTTAGCTGTGCCAGCCCTCCATAAAGGAAAGGCATTCAGTGTAGGAGTGTAGGGTTCTTCTCTGATATAAGCGGGATTTAGCCCCCAGAAGAGATGCGCCATGGTCGTATTTCCGGAAATAACAGCAGACTCAATATCTTCAGTCCTTATATTATGTTTTTCAACCAGGGGTATTAAAAGATTATTGATATCGCTAACAACTGCCTCTTTCAGTTCATCAAGCCCTTCACTCTCTGCTGCATGAATTATCCTTGTGATAACATCGTCCCCAAATCTTATCTGTGAGTTATAGGTTGAACCTACGTCGATAAGGCGCCCATCCATAAGATTAACGATATATACAACCACGGTTGTTGTTCCAATATCTACAGCTATACCGTATCTGTTCTTACTTCCCTGATGAGATATAAAAATAGCTTCTGGGCCATCGGTGTATGCAAGATTTACCTTCCAGTCTTTGTCTCGGAGTGAACCAGCTAAAGATAATAAGAAGCCATGAGAAAATCTCATGTCCTTCAACCCCTTCTTCTTAATATTATTTTTTAACCGTTCAAGATCACTGATATTGTTGTGTATCGAGGGAGGAGGAATATCCAGTGGAATCCATTTTACAAGTGGAGAGATTTCAGTAACTAAAGATTGAAGCAGTTCAGTAATGTCTTTTGCTCTCGATATCTCTATCGCATCTCCCACAACAAGTCTTGATTCTTTTGGAATATCAATAAGGATGTCTTCCCCTGGAAAAGTCTGGCATGCAAGTGTAATCCCTGAAGCTGTCTCATGCGGTTCGAGTTTACCTGTAGATTCAATCCTGCTTTTTCCTTCAATGAGCCTGATGCGGCATTTACCGCATATGCCTTTTCCACCACAAGAGGCTATAAGATATATGCCCTGTCTTTTTAATGCCTGTAGTAGACTTTCTCCTTTTGAGATGCCGAGTGTTTCCCCTGTGGTAAATTTAATATTCATTTTTATCCTTATCAGATACCTGTCAGTATATTTACCATGGTATTAAAATGGACATTAAATAAAAGGCAATGTAAAGTCATAAATTCTTAATTGCCCCTTATTTTATCATAATAGGAATTAACTTACTGCAAGGTAAAAGCTTTCAATTTTGGCGCTAAGATATTATTGACATCATTTCTGGTAGATGATATAAATAATTGCACTGAAGAAGGGTGGAAATGTCAGATTCCTGATTTGTTTTTTTATGAGTAAGATCTCCACGGCTTTTACAAAAAAGAACATCGTTATAACAGGATTTCCAGGCGTTGGTAAGACTACCCTTATTGAAAAACTTTCTATGGAAGGGCAGGGCAAGGAGTGCGCCAGCCCTCCCCCGCCAGCCCATCCGCCCCTCTGTCCCCCCTTCCCGCGCCTCCACCATTCGCGGTCTTCGTTAGATGAGAAAAATCAAAAAACAGTAAATAGAAAAATTCTGCTATATTATAATCCAACAAGATAATTCAGAAATTATTTCAGAATTCTCTTGTAAGTAATTACTGAAGGGGTTAAATGTCGAAACAAGAGCTTGGATACGGTACGGATAATCCTCATCCATTAAGCACGAGGAAGACGGAGCTTGTGTGGGAGGGGAAGTACGACGAGTATGGCAATCGGCGTGAGGTGGATATTGCCGGATGCGCCATGCCGATGCAGAAGATCGAGACCATTGACAAACCCACTCGTTCATTGGTTTTTCATTTAAAATTAATGAGTTAGCTAATCTAAGCCTTAACTTAGAAATTTTTTTAAAAACCGTATCATTAAAGGTAAAAATGTGGTAGAGTAGATATATGGTATCATATGATAACGTTTTATCTTTACTTTTTCTGTTAATCTTTTTTATAATTTTTACCTTGTAATAATTATGACCCCTTTAATGTTATATTATTTTTCATGCATGACAGAGAAAAACCAAGTCAGGAAGAGGTTGAACAGTTCCTTAAAATTTTTAAATCTTGTTGGGATGGCAATGTTATTCCGAGAACAAATTCGAAAAATGATGATACTCTCACAATTCTTGGTATTACCCCAAAGCACAGGATGGAAGAAGTTAAAAGACTACATTATCATGATTACTTTAGAGGCCCTTCTCCAGATCATGATGGTACTCCCGATAAGGAATGGTGGGAGTTTGGTCTGAGGGTAAAAGGGCATGAAATTTATATCAAAATTAGGATTGGTAAATATGGAGCTAAGTGTATGTCGTTTCATATTGCGGAAGAAAAGATAACATATCCTTTCAAAGAAAAGAGGGATGATGAGCATGTTTAAGGAAATAAGTAAAATTAAAAAAGGATGTCCTGTTTGTGAAGTTGAGAGGGATTTAATTTATGGGGCAATAGATGAGGTTTTGAAAGTTCGAGGCGAAAATATTGAAGTTACATCAAAGATCTATTACTGCCCAGAAGGAGTTCATTATTTTTATGGTGTTACGGACGAAGAAGAGAAATTTCAAATCGCATATAGAGAATATAGAAAGCGCAAAGGACTCTTGCAACCTGAGGAAATAAAAAAAATAAGAGAACAATATGGCTTAAGCCAGAAAAGCTTTGCGCGTTTTCTTGATTGGGGAGACATTACTATCCATAGATATGAATCAGGAGCTATTCAAGATACTGTTCACAATGATTTCCTATTATTAATTAAAGATTTCGACAATTTTAAAAAGTATTTCGACACAAAAAAGAATTTTATTGAACCAGAAATCGCAAGAAAAGTAGAAGAAAAAATTGTGGAAATCGAGAAAGCAAGGAATAGCCAAACCTTCGATTTGTTGGTTAGGCTTTCCTCTACAGGAAAGAAAGAAATCATTTTGCCGGTAACCGATACAATAACAAAAGATTATTCAGCACACAATGAATATTCTCAATATAGCGCCAATCAGGAATTGGCGCTTGCAGCTTGAAATGAAATTTGTAAATTTTGCTTTGCTGAAAGTGAATTTTTACCTCAACCGAGAGTTTAAGGAAGATAATCCAGATACAACCATAGCACCTGAAATAACAATAACTCATGAATTTAGAGAAAATGAAAAGCAATTGGTTGTAATTCTTGGTTTAAGGCAAATTACTGGCAATATTCATTATCGTTTTGAAGTTGAAGCAGGTAGTCTCTTCCAATTTGATAATGTTCCAGAAGAAAAGATATTGAAACAATTAGCAACCATTAATTGTCCTGCCATTATTTTCCCTTATGTGAGAGAAACTATTGCCGATTTAACAAGAAGAGCCGGCTTCCCTCCGCTTCATTTGAATCCTATCAACTTCATTCAGTTAGCCAAAGAGCAAGAAGCTAAACAGACGCAGGACACGGAAGAAATATCTAAATAAAGTTGAACCTGCCTCATACCCATTTTTTTTGAAAATCAAAGGTGGGCAAAGCGACTTTTTTATCTCTTGCTGATTACCGTATAAAATCTATAAAATAAGCAAGGCTCAAATTGTCGGAGGAGTTTAGATGGCGAAACAAGAACCCATATTCGGTTCCGATAATCCGCATCCATTAAGCACGAGGAAGACGGAGCTTGTGTGGGAGGGGAAGTATGATGAGTATGGCAATCGGGGGGAGGTTGATATTGCCGGATGCGCCATGCCGATGCAGAAGATTGAGACGATTGACGAACCCGCCAGCCGTTTAAAACCCCTCGGACTCTTTGACTCAGAAAAAGCCCATAAAGACGATTTCAGGAACATGCTCATCTGGGGAGATAACAAACTTGTCATGGCAAGTCTGCTCAAGGACTTCAAAGGAAAAATTGACCTTATCTATATAGACCCGCCTTTTGATGTCGGAGCGGATTTTACAATGAACTTGCCAATTGGAAATAAGAAAGAAACAATTGAAAAGGACCAATCTACACTTGAGATGGTCGCATATCGGGACATGTGGGGCAAAGGTACAGATAGTTATTTGCACATGATGTATGAACGGCTTGTGTTGATGAAAGAATTGTTGAGTGAACCGGGAAGTGTCTATGTGCATTGTGACTGGCGAGTTAATTATTTACTGCGAAATGTATTAGACGATGTCTTCGGACAAGAGCGATTTGTCAATGAAATTGTCTGGAAAAGGAAGGGAGGTAGTGCAAATCCGCAAAACCGCTATGGGGTTGTGACTGACACAATTTTAGAATACTCTAAAACGAACGAGTATCTCTTTGAACCAGACTGCACACGCGATTCGGATGAAGCAAAGAAATATATTGAAGAACGCTTCCGATACCAACTGAATGGCCGCAAGTATATGCTCGCACCAATAGAAAGAAACGCCGCTCTCGGAATCAGGCCTAATTTAATTTATAGCTACAAGGGGTACACACCACAATATGGGTGGATGGTCAACCTCGAAAAGCTGGAAGAATTCGATGCTCAAGGAAAAGTACATTGGAACCGTCTCGTAAGCGAATGATTGAGCTTCAAAGGAAGCTTTATGAAGGAGACAAGCCTTATCGTGCCTTTGATGTCTATAATCTCGGACGTTATGAACGCCAGTGGTGGCAGAAGGAAAGGCTAAAGGGCGCT
>Ga0172375_10005622_pt1 | contig 18002 bp, 12 predicted proteins | sample LakKiv1m_FD_114537 | JGI IMG/M metagenome (GOLD analysis project Ga0172375, IMG submission 114537) | Freshwater microbial communities from Kabuno Bay, South-Kivu, Congo - kab_092012_11.1m | ecosystem: Environmental > Aquatic > Freshwater > Lake | place: Democratic Republic of the Congo...
GAGGCAGATTATGAGTCTTCTCTTCTAGCGTTGGAGCTGGGCGGTGGAACAGTTTTTGGCCGTCACGACGAATTAATGCCAAACCATCATGCTGACCTCTGATAACTGTTTCTCCCACGTGCCGCTGATCATTTACCAGAGCGATAACTCTGCACTCGATAAAAACATCCTCCTCTCGCTCGTCCACTTCGACACATACGCGACCTGAACCTATCAGTTCACGGGCCAGGGCAAGTATACGGTCATCAGTGCGCTTGAGCAGATTCAGTTTATCGTCCGGTGGCAAGTAGGCTCCCAGTGCCGCAGCCAACGGGATGCCGCTTTGCCCTTTGGTGTTCGGCAAGCCTACGGCAGTTGCGTTTTTAAACAAGTTGCGAGTGGTGCGGAGATCCACCATCTCAATATTTCCAGCGTCAGGCCATCTTTCGGGGTATGATGCTCTAAGGCCTATTCCAGAAACCCATGATGGCCAACTCCCTGCTGCGGCGTGGGTTGCCAGTGATATCGCCAGCGCAATAGCGGCTGGTTCAGTACATCCCATAACAGGCTGAACAATGTTCGATAAATAGCTGTTTGATTTCACAGTACATACCTCGCTTTATTTTTGATATCACATCTCTGAGATATTCATCCGTGAATGAAATCAACGTTGTTGTGAATATGTCTGATCGCGACGATTATGTCAATCAACCTGAAAGCTCGGAAATTTCGAAACTGATTTCTGATTTAATCCTTGAGATGTTTTCCAACAATTTGATTGAAGGTCTCTTTGTTTAAAGGCAGTTATTTACATCCCTGAGTCATCGGCATATATTGTTAGAGATGATATCGATAACTAAAGGCTGCGAGGAGAACTCGTCATGTGCCGGAAACAGTATGATATACACATGTTTTTCAACCTGATCCTGCTTCTGGTTGTGGTGCTCTGTCTCGCCTGTAATGGAACAGGAGATAAGGATGTAACTGAACCCGACGGCGACGATGACGATGACAATACAGAATTGGAAATAGACGAAGAAATGAATCCGGGCGAAGAAGATGTGGAGGAACTGGATACCACAGACTTTGATATCGAGGAGGACGTTCCTTATACTGGTGAACCAGGCCCCGTTCGCGAATGGGCTCAGGTAGATGTCTGCGGTGGTCATTCGTGCGCTGTTACAACGGGAGGCGAGCTTTGGTGTTGGGATTCAAAAGCAAGCGGTATGATCGGTTCCGAAATAGTGCTGGATAATTTCAGGCAGCTTGGAACGGATCGAGTATGGAAAACAGTAAAAGTATATGACTCCACATGCGCTATCGAAGCTTCCGGGCCACTATGGTGTTTAGACCCTTCCGGGGATTCTTCGCTCCAGCTTATAGGTACCGAGAGCGACCGCTGGCTTGATGTAGCCACTGGAGTCTGGCACACCTGCGGGATCAAGGCTAACCCATCAATATCGGAACCGGTAGCGGGGCAGATATGGTGTTGGGGAGATAACTACTATAGCCAGCTTGGATTCGAGACACCGGAACCGCGCAATAACCCTCCCGGGCAGGTTGGTATTGATGAAGACTGGGTTTCGGTAACTGCTGGAGCTGAGCATACGTGCGGACGCAAAGCCGATGGGCGTATCTTTTGCTGGGGTTACAACCGTAGCGGTCAGCTTGGCATCTGGAACGAAGCGTTTCAGGATAAGCCAGTTCGCACAGGATCAGAGAATATTTGGAAAGTGGCTTCTTCTGGTGAATGGCGCACATGTGGCATTAATACCGAAAATCAGCTCTGGTGCTGGGGTTACAAAGATATTCCCGACTGCTCACCAGGCAGAACTGATAATTGCGACCCACCGCAGCAAATTGGGTCAGATTCCGACTGGATGGCTGTGACCGAAAGCTCCACTCATACCTGTGCGATCCGGGCAGGCGGACAGCTCTGGTGCTGGGGCGATAACACCTGGGGTCAACTTGGTTTGGACAGCCCGGACGATTTCAAGGAAGTTCCCCGTCGCGTAGGAACTGATTCCGACTGGACTTCCGTTGTGGCCAGTAATGACTTCACTTGTGGGATTAAGGCTGGCGGTCAGCTTTGGTGCTGGGGTGGAAATTGGTACGGAGTGCTTGGTTCAGGAAACACGGATAATACCGATGAGCCTGTACGTGTTGGCAATGACTCCGACTGGACAAATCTGACTGTCGGTAGACGACATACATGCGCACTCAAAGCCGGAGGTGAGCTCTGGTGCTGGGGCAGCAATCAGAGCGGCCAACTCGGTCATGAAAATCTGGAGGGTAATTACTATACTCCTACACGGGTGGGAGCCGACTCCGATTGGAATTATGTGGCGGCTGGTTCGCGATTCACATGCGCCGTCAAAGCCGCAGGCGAATTATGGTGCTGGGGTTTGAATGAGTTCGGACAGCTTGGCCTGGGCGATACGCAGCAGTACAGCTCGCCTCAGCGAGTTGGAACCGAATCCGATTGGGCATCCGCAACGTCTGGAAAAGAGCATGTCTGCGCCATTAAAACCGATAACAGCCTCTGGTGTTGGGGTAATAATCAATACGGTCGGTTGGGAATAGGCGGAGAAGATGGTCCGCATCTGACTCCTCAGCGCGTTGGCATGGATTTAGATTGGATTTCGGTCAGCGCCGGATACCTGCACAACTGCGCACTCAAAGCGGACGGGTCGTTCTGGTGCTGGGGCAACAACTGGTACAATCAGCTTGGTCAGAACGTCTACCGCCATGTGACGCCGCAGCAGGTGGGCGTGGATTCAGACTGGATACAGGTCGAAGCCGGCGAGGGTTTTACCTGTGCTGTCAAGGCAGACGGTCAGCTCTGGTGGTGGGGAGTGGGCAACTGGTTTCCCGAACGGCCCTGGCCGGAGTCGCTTTGGAAAACAATTTCAGCAGCAGGTTCCTCCATTCTGGGTATAACGCCCGATAGTGAATTATGGAAAGCCTATAACAACGAGGGAGAGGTTAAATCGCATAAAAAGAGCGCCTGGGAATTCTGGGTGCTGGAGCGAGTGGGGGAGGACTCTGACTGGGCCTCTGCGGCCATTGTCGATAGTTATTCCTGTGCAATCAAAACAAATAACCAGCTCTGGTGCTGGAAAAAATAATACTTGGCCCTTTTACGCAAAACTCCAGTTGCTTTACAAGCCATCATTTAAAAATATTAGCCTGAAATATTTCTCATGCCTGATAAGAAGGCCGCTTTGATATGGGTCTAGTATTTTAATATTATAAGCTTCAACGGGATTCCAGCCAACGACGGAAAAAGCTCTTAGCCCGGTTTCGCACAGCATAGCTGAGCAGGTACAACACCGGAATGATGAAGAGTGTTAAAAGAGTTGAGGCCGTCAGGCCGCCAATGACGGTACGCGCCATCGGAGCCCAGGTTTCACTTCCCTCTCCCAATTCCAGCGCCAGTGGTGCCATGCCGAGTACTGTTGTCAGTGTCGTTAAAATAATCGGGCGAAGGCGGGTTTTTCCTCCTTCGATGACAGCAGCTTCCGGGTCAAGCCCGGCTTCCAGGTTGTGTTTGATGAAGTCAATCAGAACGATGGCGTTATTAACGGCAATGCCCACCAGCATAATCAATCCTATGGCGGCCGTGATCTGCATGGGGGTGTCACTGATCAGAAGGGCGAACACAACACCGACAGCGCAGAATGGAATTGAAAACAGAATAATGAACGGCTCGAGCAGGGACTCGAATTGTGAGGCCATGACCATATAAACAAGCAGAATAGCTGCAAGCATGGCGATTATCAGGTATTTGAAAGAGTCGCGCATATCTTCAGCCGAACCGGCAATAGTGGTTGACAATCCTTCCGGCTTGGGAATCTTATCCATCTCTTCTTCGATCCGGCTTGTCAACTCTTCCAGCGGTGCGTCTTTCGTTTTGTTGATGGCGACAGATCCAAGCCGTTTTTTATTGTAATGCTTGATGGCAGTCGGTCCCACGCCCTCTACAATTCTGGCTACACTGCTGATTGAAATCATGTCGCCGGTGGGTGTAAGAATCGGAATTTCGCCGACCAGTCTGGCGTCGTTGCGTATTTCCGGTGGCGTGCGAACCAGAATGTCGTAATCTTCGCCTGCTTCATTGTAAATACCTGCAACAGTGCCTTGAAAGTATGTGCTCAGTGTAGAAGAGACTTCCGATGGAGATATTCCAAGCGATTTAAGCCTTTTTCGGTCAAGCTTGACCTGTATTTCCGGTTTGCCGATTTCCATGCTGAAGTTGGCGCTGTTAACTCCCTCGAGTCCACGGAATGATGCAGCCAGAAGCGCCCCATAACTTTTCAGTTCTTCTATGTCTTCACTGAAAATCCGGATTTCCATATCGCCTTCGCCGCCGCTGATGCCATGACGAGAGGCTTTAATCTCGACACCTGGAATATCAGCAAAACGGCTCTGTAGCTGGTCTTCAATCTCCGAGGTTCGGCGCGAGCGTTTTTCACCTAATGGTGGCAGTTTGATACGCAGGGTTCCTGAATTGTGATTCTGACCCGACATCGAGCTGAATCCGGATGTCTTTCCAAAGCGGACATTGGTCGAAATCGTTTCTGGAACTTCTTTCTTCACGATGGATTCAATTCTTTTAAAGATGTTGTCCATATCTTGCAGACTTGTTCCCGGTTGAGCTGTAACCTTCAATTCGACAGAGCCGGAATCCGATTGCGCCATGAAATCAGTTTTAAGATATAATGAACCAACAACAAAACTGGCTATAACAGGAATCATTCCGATCAAAAGCGTTTTCCATTTATTTTTAACGGTCCAGGCCAGGGATCGACCATAATATATTTGCAGTTTATCGAGAAGTGTTGAGGTTTTTTCAAACATACCTTTTTTAGTATGTTTTGCTTTGATCTCCGGCGATTCCCAAAGCAGGCGTGACGCCAGCATAGGGATAAGCGTAAGCGCTACGACAAGACTGATCGCCAGCGAAAAACAGATAGTCAGAGCCATTTCCTTGAAAAGGTGACCAGCAATACCTGGAACAAAAAGTATCGGTCCGAAAACGGCCAGTGTTGTCAAAGTTGAGGCAGTTATCGCCATGCCCACTTCCTGCGCCCCTTCGGAAGCAGAAGCAATGCCTGTTTTACCCAAACTGAAATGCCGGAATATGTTTTCCGTAACCACGATGGAATTGTCTACCAGCATTCCGATGGCCAGGGCAAGACCAGCCATACTGATAATATTGAGGGTAATCCCGGCTTGTCCCATTACGGCGAAAGTTGCGATAACACTTATGGGAATTGATAGTCCGACAATAAAGGCAGAACGAGCGCTTCCAAGAAAAAGAAGTAGAACCAGAGTGGTCAGAATAAGAGCCTGATAAGCCGTAGAACTGAGATTGCCAAGGGAAACTTTAATGGTTTCCGATTGATCGAAGAGGGTATTGATGCTGATATCTTCAAATTTTTCTTCTTCGATGATTTTCAGTTCTTTCTTTACTGCGTCGGCGGTAACAACGGTGTTGGCGTCTGACTGGCGCCTGACAAGCATCATGACGCTGTCTTTACCGTTATTGCGTGCGACCTGAGTCTGTTCTTCGAACCCGTCTTCAATTTCAGCGATGTCAGCCAGTGCAATAACCTGTTTTCCGGCACGACCTACAATAGTAGATGTAATCTGTTCAACAGAAGTGAACATGCCTTCACTCAGAATGCTGTAGTCAACACCGCCATCTTCGATCTCACCAGCGGGAATCTGCTTGTTAGCCGAATGGATGGCGGAAACGACTTGTGTCGTGCTCAGTCGGTAGGCACGCATGCGTTCCGGGCTGATTTTTATATTGATCTGGCGGTTCAATCCGCCGATAACATCGGCGCTTGCAACGCCCACTGCACGCTCAAGTCGCGGCTGTATGGAATCCTCCGCGATCTTTCGAAGTCTGGCCAGGCCTTGCGGGCCACTGATGGAAAGGAACATGATCGGCTGCTGTGAAGGATCGAAAGCGAACGCAATTGGATCTTCAGCGTCGTCCGGCGCAACCATCTTGTAGAATTCCAGAAGTTTGCGGACATCCCATTCTGCCTGATCGAGGTCACTGCCCCAGGCAAAATGAATCAGTACAATTGAACTCCCCGACGTAGAAGTCGATTCCAGTTCCGTAATGCCTTCAACGCTCGCCACCGACTCTTCAATCGGCTTTGATATTAACTGCTCTACGTCAGGAGGGGCGGCACCTTCATATTGGGTCAGGATACCGATGACCGGAAATGTGATGTCGGGATACAGATCCAGCTTGATCTGGCTCAAATTGAACAGACCGAAGCCCACTATGGCTATAAAGACCATCAATACCGTAATGCCACGACGGACAGATAGTTCGGAAAGTCCCATATTTATATCACTATTCGTTTTTCGGCGCTGGGGCGGCAGACTTTTCGGCAAAAGAGCAGAATGTCTCCTCTACTACGCGAACTGGATCCTGGTCCCTTAAAAGATGTTGTCCCAGGGTGACAATGGATTCTCCGGTCGATAATCCTTCAATGACCTGAAGCTTTTCGCCCTCACGAAGTCCCAGCCGGACTTCTCTTCGCGCAACTTTTCCATCTTTAAAAACAAATATGCTTGCTTTTCCATCGCTGGTGCGATTGAGGACAGATGTGTTTGGAATTATTATAATATCGGTTAATGTTTCGAGGTGGATGTTCAGTTCCGCCAGCATTCCAGGGCGCAAGGCACTGTCTGAATTATCGAACAGCGCTTCTACTTCCACCTTGCGCGAAATAGCATCAACAACCGGGGATATTTTTGAAATTACTCCGGTCTTTTCAACTCCCGGTGCAGCCTGACTTGTTACTTTTGCTCGCAATCCAAGTTTCAGACGGTGCATGTCCAGGTCGCTGGCGTATGCTGTTGCTTTGATTGTATCGAAACGATGGACGGAAAACGCAGGACTGAGCATGGTCGTCATGTCGCCTGGTTCGATATAGACATTTCCAACCACGCCAGTGACCGGCGACGTGATGAAAACCTTGGCCTGTATTGTTTGGGATTGTGAAAGTGCTGCTTCAAGGCCGGCAACAGCGGCAGTTGCACGTTTATCTGCCGCTCGGAGTGCAAGGATTTGCGATTCGGTGATAATTCCAGACTTATATAATTCTTCTCCGCTGTTAAGGTCGGTTCTGGCCAATTGAGCCTGCACCCGAGCGCCTTCCAGATTTGCCATAGTCTGTTTTACTGCATCATCTAATGTACCTGTTTGAAGTGTAGCGAATTTCTGCCCCTGGGTAACTTTGTCACCCAGTGCCACATGTACCATCAGAACACGCTCGGAAAGCTCCGGATAGACTTCAATGTCCAGTTCACCTTTAATGTCAGCCTGCAGGCGTAAAGAATCGTTTGCCTCTCCCAGGCAGACATGTTCAATTTTTACAGCACGTATCTTCTGTTTTTCGTCTTTAACTGAAGTCTCTTTTGGGGAACCACACGCGCAGATTAATATAACGCAAACTACAACGAGCAAAGCAGCCATGGCATTAGAGAATTTCATTTCCGCCTCATGCTTATCCATATCAACGTTTCAAAATCATTGAGAGCATAACGCTCAAGCGAAATAGTGTCAAATTGTACATGCTGTAATTCCATGATTATGCGTTGTATTTTCACCACAAGCGGTCTTATCTGTTCGGATTGTAAAATTTAAAAATAATCTGCCGGAGTGTCCTTTTGTTTTTATGACCCAAATTTCAAACCGACTGATGAAAAACGCTTCTTCGAGCTTGTTTTCATTGCTGTATCGGCGGCACATACGATGATTAGACTATTTTTAAAGGTGAATTGTTACTGGAAATTCCGAACAACTGTCAGACATAACCAATGATATTGCAGATTTAAAAATGATTATATCCAGTCTTGAGATATTGAACATGCGAGAGATAGTTGTGTATCTGTCTTTCACACTATAAAATGCGACTGAATTTGTTAATCATTCGAAGGTCGCTTTGACACACGATTGTTGAGGAAGCGCGGCTTTACTCTCATGAGGACAGACGGCAGAAAAGCCACAGTGCCCAGGCAGCAGGTAACCATCGTCAGTGCCACCAGTACGCCCAACATGACATGTACCTTGAAGAATGACAGAGTCAGACACAGATAACCTCCAGCCACGGCTGTAGCCACATAGGCGATGGCTTTACCTGAAGTTGTCAGTGATTGAGCCGCTGCCTCGCGCAGGTCGCCTGTTTTCTGAAATTCCTCACGCATGCGGAAGATGAAATAAATCGCATAATCAGCTCCGATTCCTACCGCCATGGCCGAAATCGCCGCTGTACCCATCGTCAGCCAGATCCCAAACCATCCCATCAAACCCAAATTGATCAGAGCAGAACAGGCCAGCGGCATAAGTACCAGCAGTCCGCCTACCAATGAGCGCAGAAGCAAAGCTGTTATTATAGTGATGATCAGGGCAATCTGGATCAGGTTCCATATTTTACCGTGTACCATCGTTTCATTGAGCGCAATGGCGTTGGCGACACCACCTCCGATTTCGACCTTAACGGCTGAATTTGCGAAGAGGCGGTCAATCTCACCATTGGCAGCCACCATAATACGTTTTATTGCATTCTGGTCATCTGTTCGAAGGTAGATTGTTATAACGGCTCGCTGGTAGCTGCTGTCTACCAGTCGATCTAAATCGCTGGATTCTCCCGACATCGAATATAGCAAAAGGAGCTGCGCTACCGCCGCTCGTGTTTCCGGTAGAACCTCCGCTTTCGGGTCATCGCCGTTAATCACCTTGTTCATCAGCTTTAGTACGTCTACTACGGAAATTACTTTACCAACATCTTCCGGCAGTTTAGAGAGAAACTGTTCCAGCTTGTCCATGCGTTGAAGTACATCCGGCTCTTTGATAACGTCCGGTGTTTCACCTTCGACCAGCACTTGAAGTACACGCGTCCCAGAGGTTTTAGTGTCCGCCAGACGGAATCCGCGCATCAAACCATTGGATTCGAAAAACTGTGCGCCCAGACTGTTGCCGGCCTCCAGTTGAAAGACGCCGATAACAGCCAGGACTATAAGTACCAAAGCAATGGCGATGATGCGTCCTTCTTTTTTATTCCGGATGATGTTTGCAAGACCGCCGAGCAGCGGGTCGAAAAATTCCTTGCGCTTCTCGCGGTCGGTTTGATGATCGGTCGGTGCCGGCAATAACACGCGCACTGCCGGGATAAAGGTCATTTCTACTGTCAGTGCAGCCAAAATGCCGAAGGCCGTGCAAAGACCGAAGTTTTTAATCGACGGCAGTCCCAGCGTAAACAGTGAGGCAAAACTCAGGGCTGCTATTGTTCCGGCAGCCAGCATTACGGCACCCACCTTTGTGGTAGCTTCGACAACTGCTTCCTTGTTACGCTCTTTAGGCGTCAGCTCAGGCTTGGCGGTCTTCAGCCGGTCGTATTCCTCGTAGTAGCGCTTCAATATCTGAACAGAGTGCCCGGCACCGATCGCCAGCAATAATATCGGCGTCATGATGTTCCAGGGGTCCATTGGAGCCTTGATAAGACCCATCAGTCCCATCGCCCATACAACCCCCATCAGCGCCGTAACGAGTGGGATAAACATTCCCTGCAGAGTACGGAAAGCGCGATAGTGCAGGAAACCGATCATTGCAAGCGTGAGTAGGAAGAGATAGGCCACGCGCCAGGTGTAAACCATCAGCCAGTAAAGCAGCGCCGGTGTGCCCGTGCTTACAATCTCTACCGTGTCGTCACGCTCAGGCTCGATGATCTTCTCAAGATTCAAATAGAACCCTTCGGAACCGCCAGCCTGATTAAAGTCATTGAAGTCGGCTATGACAACCGCTGCTGTGCCATTCTCGTTGACAAGCAGCCCGGAGATGGCCTTGTTATGGTAAACCCGCTCCTTGAACTGCTCAACTTCCTGTTGTGTCTGCGGTATTCCATCGGACAGTGGTCGTACTTCGATTGAATCTTCGGTGCCGCGAACATCTTTAACTGAGGCTGACATGAGAGAGATGACACTCGACTTCTTCACTCCGGGTATCACTTCCACTTTATCTGTGATGCGCTTAATCTTACCTAGTATCTCCGTAGTGAAGACAGTACCCTTGTTGGGATATACTCCGATGATGGTGATGAACTTTCCGCCGAAGAGTTTCTCAACTTTTTTGCCGAAGACAACCAATGGATGTCCCGGAGGAATCTGATCTTCAACGTCCAGAATTATTTGCAGCTTGCCGATGTACAAAGCCAGAAAGATGGTAACCAGCAGTACCAGAGCGATGATTGTCCTGGGTCGGCCTACGATAAACTCTACGTAGCGGCGGATCATGGGGGTTATCCAGCTTTCTACATTTGGTTGCTTCGCACGGCAAGGGGTGATGCCTTAGTGAAGTGCCGTCATTTTTTCTTTCTTGCCAACTATGGGAAATCTTACAGACATTATTCCTATTGTCAATTCTGGAACAAAAATGGAAATTAAAATAATTGGAATATTTGTCTGATGGCCTTCAGTCAGATAAAAAAGCCGGATATTAGCCGCCGTTGTGGTCATGTAGGCGTATTTGATGTAAATGTTGATACTTTTATGCATCTCGATAAATCTGTCTGGATAGGAATCATGGCGCAGATAACGGCAACACAATGCAAAGCATTCGATCTTGTTTTTACGCGCGAGCGTTGTTCTAAGAAAGCTATTGACATTAGAGAAAAACGCTAGAATAATGAATGCAAATTTGAACTTAATGGGGGGACGACTATGAAAAACATAATCATTTCAATCTTTCTGGCTTTGGCACTTGTTTTTATCGCAATCTCCTGCGCGAATGACGGAAAGCTTGATCCGGCTGAAGTATTAGACGGCAACGGCGATATCGGTGTTGCTGTGTTGCCGATCTACAATGGCTACGCACCTGATTCGCCCGAGCATAGTGCAGTTATCAGTCTGCATAAACTGGCAGGAACATCAGTCTATGTGCAGCCATTCTGTTCCGGAACGCTGATTACGCCGGATGTGATCGTGACGGCTGCGCACTGTCTTGACGTGGCGAAGCAGGGGGCCTCGACCTTCAAAACCATGTCTCCCAGTGCTCTTGCTATCTACGTTGGAGACAATCCGGCTATCGACATTACAAGTCATCTTTATAGTGTCAGCCAGACTATAATCTATCCAACATACAACCGTAAAACCATTCGCAATGACATTGCGCTTGTGCGATTGGCTGGACCCGTAACAGAGGCAGTGACCGTCGTGGAAAATCTTCCGCCTGAAATCGGATTTTCCACTGCGGATGTCGGAAGTGAGCTGAATTTCGCCGGGTTCGGTCAGACTGAAACTGGTAGCAGTGGCGTTAAACTGCAAATGGATCTTCCGCTGGGCAGTCTGGGTTGCCTTATCTCTGGATGTCCCAACACCGGAGTTGAAGCCACACAGATCGCTTATGCTCAACAGAGTGGCGGTCCCTGTTTCGGCGACAGTGGCGGACCGGCTTTTGTCTATCGAAGTGGTGTTCCATACCTGGGAGGCTTAACTTCTTATGGTGACAGCAAATGTGCTGTTTATGGCGTTAGCACCAGAGTCGACGCCTTTTATTTATGGATTGAAGCTTTCGCCAATCCGCCTGATTGTTCGGCTAACGGTGTATGTAATACCCAGTGTTCCACTGGCGCTGACCCGGACTGTGGCCCATACTGCGGTAATGCAATCTGTGAATCCGGTGAAAGCTGTGATGGCCGGAATGGTACCATATCCTGCCTGAAAGACTGCCCGGGCAGTAAAAAGAAACCCACATATTGCTATATCAACGGTGTCTGCACCGGTCTTGGCTGCCCCTGAGTAGTTGCTATAAGCCGGCGATCAGAGATTTATTTAGAATCTCTATCACAACAGGTCTGTAGATTATTTTCAAGAGCACCAGAGGCTTAATACAGCTAGGTGCAGTTCGTCTGTCTATTTTAGTACGAGTAGGTAAAACCAGCCATTCTTCGATGAATTCTTTCATCTCTATTATTTAATTGGACAAACAAAAAGTATCCTGCAACACCGAATTGATTCACAGGTTGCGTGATACATTTCCTCGGACGGCGCTGAATCCAATGCCGAAAATGCAGAATGTCACGAAGATCATGAAGCTGGTGTGCATAACGAAAAGGAGGCTCAGTGCCTGTTCACTGCCGATATCGGCTCCTCCATGTTTCATACCAAACAGGATCGCTGTTACCATCATACTGAGCATCATGCCCAGAACGCGCATTGTTGAAACCATGCCTGAAGCTGTTCCATACTGTCGTGGTGGGACGCTGCTCATAATGGCATTTGTATTGGGTGAACTGAAGATGCCGAAGCCTATTCCCTGAATCACGAGGAACACAATCAGCCAGGCAATCGGCCAGGATGTATCGAGCATAATCAGCGGAGCCATGCCAAGAGCCGTCAGCGCCATTCCTATGCTGGACAGTATGCGCGGTTCTACTTTATCCGAAAGTTTTCCGGCTATAGGAGAACAGAGCGCCTGAGCTAAAGGCTGTGAAACAAGAATCATACCGGCTTGCTGTGGAGAAAAGCCCTGCAAGCGCTGCAGAAAGAGGCTTAACAGAAAACCGACCGCAAATGTGGATGCGTAGTTGATGAGCGCGGCAAGACCGGAAAAGGCAAAGACCCGATTGTGAGTGAAAAGACGCAGGTCAACTACCGGGTATTCGCTGCGGCGTTGCATAATGACGAAAAAAATCATTGCGACAAGTCCGCAGAAAAGAAGAGCCCAACCTGTAATTTCCGGCAAATGTGATGAGCTGAGCATCAGGAGAATAAGACCAAGACCATATACCAGACTGCCCTTTAAATCGAAGTGTTGTCCTTTAGCGTCGGCCCAGTTTTCTTTGTATGCGACTAATGCCGCTATGAATATAAATATGCTGAGCGGGACATTGATTAGAAAGATGGAACGCCAGCCCATATGCTCAGTCAAAACGCCGCCTAAAGAAGGACCGGCGCTTAGGCCGATGTAAACTGCCGCCACCGTCCAGCCTATTGCTCCTCCGCGCTCTTTGGGAGGAAACACGCTGGTCAGAATGGCCATACCAGTGCTCATTGTCATTGCGCCGCCTATACCCTGGACGGCACGCATGGTAAAAAGCCACGAAGCTGAACCTGCCAGCCCGCATCCAAGAGACCCCAGGGCGAAAAGCAGAATGCCTATTAGATAGATGTAGCGGCGGCCAACGATATCAGCCAGTCGGCCTCCAGGCAGAAGAAATATCGCACTGGTCAGAAGGTAGCTGGTCGGAACCCAACTCAAGAGTGCGGATGAAAGCTGAAACTCAGTTTGAATGGTGGGAAGGGCAACATTCAAACCTGACATCATCAGAGTTGATAGAAAACTGGCCAGAACGGAGACGGATAGTACCGCCCATTTATTGCTTTTTACTGCTATGTATTCATGGCCGTCCCGGCCTGATTGCTTCATTCTGTCTGTTCTATAGTAAAAACAGTTTGTAATGCATGATAAACGAAGTGGCGCATTTCAATATTATTAATTATCGCCAGAATGGGCAGATATTACAGGCTTTTAATGGATTGTCAACTATGCGATATGCTTGAAAAAGTGTATTAATTTAAACAGATGCATTAGAAAAACACTTCTCCCGGACGGATCAATTTCATGTACATGATGCGACTGTTAAGCTTAATCATCATAAGGACTTGTAATCTCCAGCAAATAATGTTATAAAAACATTCGTCCTCTGGTCAGTATTATAACCAGGGGATTAAAAATGCTCTGGTTGCTGGTAATACCAACAGCCGGCTGTCAAGAGGAGAGGGTCAGGATGAGTTTAGTTATCGCGCCGCTGATAACACAGAGTTTGTCAGATGCTTTTGTTAAAAGCATGGAGCAGCTTATTCTTTCGGGCCAGCTTAAAACAGGTGAACGCCTGCCCTCGGAACGCGAGTTGGCGTTGAAAATGAACGTCAGTCGCCCTGTTGTGCATGAAGGCATGGTCGAGCTGGCGCATCTGGGGCTTGTCACGCAGAAGCCGCGCACCGGCGCAGTCGTGAACGACTATCGCAAAAGCGGTTCTTTAGCGCTGCTCAATACGCTGCTGAATTATACTTCCGCCGATATCGAACCCAATCTGCTGGCATCGCTGCTCGACATGCGCGAGTTGCTCGAAGTTGAAATAGCCAGATTGGCCGCGTTGAATCGCCGGAGAGAACACCTTAACGCGCTGACACACCATGTTCAGGACAAACAGAAACATCTTAAAAATTCAACTTCGGAATTGGCTGAAACAGATTTCATTTTTCATCACACACTGGCACTGGCCAGTGGCAACAGCGTTTATCCTCTGCTGATGAATTCATTCAAGCCGGTTATTATTAATCTTTCGACAATGTTTTTTACCAGACGGCAAATTGCCAGAGAGGTCTTTTTATTTCATTGCGAACTTACAGATGCTATAAAGAAAAGAGACGTTGAATCCTCCTCGGAAATAATGCGCAAATTAATACAGCACGGTCGCGAGCATTTATATCTGAGTTTTTCAAATCGTAAAGAAGGCCGGAAAGCGGAGGGAACATGAGTATTGCAGCCACCGAAAATCGCAGTCACTACATAAAAGAACCCGAAAACCTGTCGCCGCGCATTCAATGGCTACGCGACTATTATTTCAAAGGGGCGACTCGCAAGTGGAACAATGAATTCACCTGTTGGACTACCGGCACTCCCTGGGACGTGCAGTTCAACGAGATGACCTTTTACATCGTCCCGGAGGTTTATGCGCTTATGCAGACCTTACGCAGTTCATACCGTCAGGCAGCACGACCGGTTACACTGAATCCGGACTTCTGGAAATGGAGCCTGCCGGAGCGGCGCGCCTGGTTTGTACGTGAAGTCATGGTCAACTATGTCCCAAAGGAAATCCTGCCGGGTGATCTGATCGCTGGAGGACGCTTCAATGTGCAGACTTCGCTCTGTCTGAATGAATCCGAGCAGAAGCACTTCGACCGCAAATTGCTTGGTAAAAACGGCGCACGCGCCGCAGTGCGCGAATTTCACGAGCATGGTTACGGCAACTGTGGAGCTACCAGCGGCCATCTGCTGCCGGGTCACGAGCGCATTCTAAAGCTGGGATGGAAGGGTGTACAAGAAGAGCTTGAAACGCATTACGCCAACTTGTCACCTTTAGATAAGAAAGGACGGCGCGGAGCCCAACTGCGCGCTATGATGACTTCAGCCACAATGGCCCGTGATCTGGCTGCAAAATACGCTGAACTCTGCCGCAACTTGGCGCAGTCAGAGCGTGACGCCGCAAGGCGCAGCGAGCTCGAAAGCATGGCTGCTAATCTTGAGCGCGTTCCATGGAATCCGCCGGAAACATGGTGGGAAGCCGTGCAGGCTTTATGGCTTAATCACATGTTGATAATGAGTGACGAAAATTATCCCGGCCCCGGAACATCTTTTGGGCGTGTCGATCAGTACCTGCTGCCATACTGGCGCAAATCCATTTCCGAAGGGATGTCGCCAGAATTTGGCAAAGAAATCCTCAAATGTTTCTGGGTACATTCCAACACCGCGTATGACGCCAATATCCGTACCGGGAATCAGGGCATAACTGCCGGTTTCGGACAACTTCTCACTCTTTCGGGTCTGGGTGCGGACAGCAAGGATATGACAAACGAGCTGACATATGTATTCCTTGATGTTATAGACGATATGTCGCCCATACTTGAACCCAAACCCAACGTGCGCCTGCATCGCAATTCACCTGAAGAGTTGCTTGATCGTGTCGTCGAAATGGTGGGTACCAGTCAGGGCGCACCATTCCTGCTTAACTTTGATGAACGCTCGATGGCCGGCATGCTGCATGAGGCTAAACGAGCTGGAATAGATCACCTTATAAATGAGAAAAACGTCCACGAATACGCCCCTGTAGGCTGCCTCGAAAATACAATGGTCGGAAATGATCGCTCCGGCACTGTAGATAACAACCTGAACCTGCTGAAAGCCGTAGAATTGGCTCTGACTGGCGGACGTGATCTGGTTCCAGCTGAAGACCCGATTAGCGGTGCAAAACGACCCATAACGCAGGATGGTCCGGAAACCGGCGACGCTGCTGCTTTCAGCAGTTTCGAGCAGTTCTATGATGCTTATGCAAAGCAGACGGCATACATAATCAAGCATTGTGTCGAAGTTCACGAGAAATCCGAAGAAGTGCGGCGCGATTATTTTCAGACTCCATATCTTTCAAACTTCGTCAGGGGATGCGCCGAAAAAGGAATGGATGTCACAGAAGGCGGCGCAGAGATAAGCCTCACAACACTTGAAACCGTAACATTCGCTACCACCGTTGATTCGCTTTTGGCGATTAAATATTTAGTCTTTGACCGCAAGGCATGCAGTATGGCTGAGCTTATTCAAGCCCTGCGTGACAATTGGCTAGGGCATGAAGTATTACAGGCGCTGGCGAAAAACAAAGCTCCAAAATATGGTCGCGATGACAACGAAGCCGATGAAATGGCATTGCGCGTGATGCGTCTTTGGTGTGACGAGTGCTGGAAGCATCATACCGAAGCTACCGGGCGACAGTATCGCCCCGGCATGCTTAGCTGGAATTACTGGGCTGGAGACGGCTATGTCATGGCTGCAAGTCCCGATGGTCGTCCACGAGGACAATTCCTTTCGAATGCAATCTGCCCCTCAAACGGTGCCGATATAAACGGCCCAACCTCGAACTCCAATTCAGTCGGTAAAGTTCTGGGTGGACGTTCGAAAGAGGGCGAATGGGATGATTATGTAAATCTGCTGCCTAACGGCGCCAGCCACACCATCACTTTTAATCCGTCGATTCTTAAAGACAGCGAACATCGAGATAAATTCAAAGCTTTCCTGCGAGGCTATTGCGAAAATGGTGGGACGGCTCTGCAAATCAATATGCTCGATCCCGACATGCTGCGCGAGGCTCAGAAGCATCCACGCGACTATCGCCATCTTCTCGTAAGAGTTACCGGTTACAATGCGTACTTTACCAGCATAGGTCGTGAACTTCAGGATGAAGTCATTGCCAGAGTGAGTCACGGGAAATTTTAAGGTGTGCTTATGAGTAATGTCGCCGATAAACTTACGGGTCTGGTGCTCGAAATCCAGCGCATGTCTACAGAAGACGGCCCTGGAATTCGCAGTACGGTATTTCTAAAAGGCTGCCCGTTATCCTGTATCTGGTGCCACAACCCAGAAAGCATTTCACCCAAAGCCCAGATTCACTGGATCGGCTCACGCTGTATCGGCTGCCATCTTTGTATCAGCGCTTGTAAAAATGGCGGATTATCAATAGCGGACGATAAAAGTCTGTCCATTGCCCGCGAGATTTGCGAAGGCTGTGGAAGTTGCGCGGAAGAATGTCCGTCTACCGCACTTGAAGTGCTGGGACGCAGGTGGGGAGTTGTCGAACTGGCAGATGAACTTGCCAAGGACCGCGCCTGGTTCGGCAAATCAGGGGGCGGTGTTACATTGTCTGGTGGAGAAGTTACCATGCAGACCGAATTCGCAGCGGCCTTGCTTGCGGAACTGCATCAGCGCGGTATACATACCGCTGTAGATACCTGTGGCCAATGTTCATTCTCTTCTCTGGAAAAATTACTGCCTCATACTGACCTTGTACTTTACGACATTAAAGAAATAGACCCGGACAAGCATAAGCGATATACAGGCCTCGACAACCATCGCATTCTGGAAAATCTAACGCTTCTGGCCGAATATATCCGACAGGGTAAATATGCAACAGCGATGTGGATTCGAACCCCGATTATTCCAGAGACGACCGACAGCGAAGATAACATAAAGGGCATTGGGCGTTTCATCTCCGAGAAACTTGATGGTGTTGTCCAACGTTGGGAATTGTGTGCCTTCAACAACTTGTGTCGCGACAAATATACTCGCCTGGGGCTGGAATGGCGTTATGCAAAACACTCTCTGATTAATCTGGAAGACATGGAACGTGTCGCAGGCTGGGCTCGTTCAAGTGGAATACATCCGCAAA
>Ga0172375_10005625_pt1 | contig 17996 bp, 17 predicted proteins | sample LakKiv1m_FD_114537 | JGI IMG/M metagenome (GOLD analysis project Ga0172375, IMG submission 114537) | Freshwater microbial communities from Kabuno Bay, South-Kivu, Congo - kab_092012_11.1m | ecosystem: Environmental > Aquatic > Freshwater > Lake | place: Democratic Republic of the Congo...
GCTACCCCCCCAGTTGCCAAAATTATAGATTTTGGCCAATTTAAGTATAAAAAAGAAAAAGAAGCGCAAAAACAAAAAGTCCATCAAAGAAAAATAGAATTAAAAGGAATTCGTTTATCATTAAGAATAAGTCAACATGACCTTGATATTAGGCTTGAACAGGCAAAAAAATTTCTAGAAAAAGGCAATAAGCTTAAAATTGAACTAGGCTTAAGGGGCAGAGAAAGGCAGCGTTGGTCAAAAGCAATTGAAATTATTAAAAATTTTGTTTCTTTGTTAGAGTCTGACAGCGAGCTTAAACTTGCCAGAGAACAGGACTTGACAAATCAGGGCGGAAGATTTAGTATAATATTAATAAATAAGAACAATTAAGATAAAGAAAATCAGGTATCTAACCTGTTTTTTGTTTTAAATAATATATGCCAAAAATAAAGACCCATAAAGCTACGGTTAAACGCTTTACCATAACAAAAAATAAAAAACTTAGGCGCCGAAAAGCGGGCCAGGATCATTTTAATGCCAGGGAAAGCGGTAAAGTTAAAAGAAATAAACGCCGTGATATTGATATGAGCAAAACTCAAGGAAGAATAATTAATACTTTAATACAAAATTTTTAAATTATTTATTTTTAGATAATATGCCGAGAGTAAAAAGAGGAAAATCTCATGTAAAAAGAAGAAAAAATATTTTAGCTAAAACTAAAAGTTTTAAATGGGGACGAAAGAATTTAATTAAACTTGCTAAAACCGCCGCAACTAAAGCTGGCGTGCATTCTTATGTTGACCGTAGAAAGAAAAAAAGAGATAACAGGGCATTATTTCAGATAAGGATTAATGCCTTTGTAAGGGAATATGGATTAACATATTCAAAATTTATGAATCTGTTAAAAATTAATAATATAATACTTGATAGAAAGGTGTTATCAGAGCTTGCTCAAAATAATAAAAAAATTTTAATAAAAATCATAGAAGAGGTAAAAAAGAAATAAATTTGACAAATATTTAAAAATTTGTTATTATATGAAAATATTAAATATTATTCAAATACTAGTAGCTATTTTATTAATAGTTTCAATCTTACTTCAAAATAGAGGGGCGGGGTTATCAGGAGTATTCGGAGGAGAAGGTGGATATTATCGTTCCAGAAGAGGTTTTGAAAAAAAGTTATTTATACTTACAATAATATTATCAGTAATATTTTTTGCCATAGCCATGGCAAATCTCATATATTAATAATAAATTTACGATTTTATAAAAATTTTTATAAATAAAATTTTGTGGACTCGATAAGAAAAATTATATCAAAATTTTTTAGTTTATTTGCGAGATCAAAAAATGACGCAAGCGCACAAAATAAAATTGAATTTGATAAAAAACTTGTTTATCGACTGTCAAAATCAAGAGTGCCAAATTTTAGACAGCTTAAATATATTAGAAAATACCTAACTTCAACTGAAGCAAAAATAATTTATATTTGCTTATTTATAATATTTATATCAACATCTCTTTTGATTGGGAGATTTTATTATCATAATGTTAAAAAAATACCAGCGGTTGGCGGAGAATACAGGGAGGCTTTAATTGGTCCACCAAAATACTTAAACCCTCTTTACGCAGAAGCTAGTGATGTAGATAATGACCTAACCCATTTAGTATATTCTTCACTTTTTAAAAGAGGTAAAGACGGCGGTATGACTAATGATATGGCGGACAGCATGGAAGTAAGTCCTGATGCGAAATTTTATACTATAAAATTAAAATCAAACTTGAAATGGAATAACGAAAATAATTTAACCGCCAATGATATTATTTTCACTTTCAATGCCATAAAGAATGAAGAATATAATTCAAAACTTAAAAATAAGTTTAAAAATGTTGAAATTGAAAAGATAGATGACTTAACAATAAAATTTATTTTATCAGAACCATATGCAGCTTTTTTGGAACTTTTAAATTTTGGTATTATGCCAGAATATTTATGGAGCCAGATTCCTCCGGATACAGCCTATTTAGCTGACTTAAATTTTAAACCAGTTGGTTCTGGCCCTTATAAGGTCGCTTCTATAACTAAAGACAATAAAACTGGTGTTATAAGGTCATACACATTAGAGACAAATGAAAATTACTTTGGCGATAAACCAAAAATTAAAACATTAATTTTTAAATTTTATAAAACTTTTGAAGAAGCTTTAGCAGGATTAAACAGCAACGAAGTTGAAGGTATAAGTTATTTGCCAAAAGATTTTTACGAAAGTGTTGATAATAAAAATTTATTTATTTTTAATAAATTATATCTGCCCCAGGTATCTGCAGTATTTTTTAATTTTAAATCCAATTTAGCTTTACAGGAAAAAAATGTACGCCAGGCACTCTCTTTCGGCATAGATAAGGATTTAATAATTAAAGATGTATTAAATGGCGATGGTTTTCAGATTGATAGTCCAATTTTGCCAAATAATTTTGCTTATTTTGATGGAATAAAAAAATATAATTATAATATTGGCCAAGCTTCTAAATTATTAGATGATGCTGGTTGGTTATTAATTAATATTACTAAGGAAGAAGTGGCGGAAGCTGAAAAAAATAAAGAAGATAAAGATGAAGCCAAAAAAAAGGCAGCTCTTAAAATTTTAAGCCTAGGCGAGGGCAAATGGAGAAAGAAAAAAAACGAATATTTAAATATAAAACTTACTACTGTTGATAAAAATGAAAATATTAAAGTCGTAGAAGCTATCAAAACATTTTGGGAAGCTTTAGGAGTAAAGACTAACCTAGAAATTGTATCCGCAGCACAAATTGAAAAAGATGTTATTAAGCCTAGAAATTTTGAATCTTTATTTTATGGCCAGGTTGTCGGGGCTGATCCAGATCTTTATGCTTTTTGGCATTCATCTCAGACAATAGAGGGCAGACTAAATATTTCAAGTTTTACCAATAAAGATGTTGATGCAGTTCTTGAAGAAGCAAGAAAAGTGAGTGATGTAAATAAAAGAAAAGAGTTATATAAAAAATTCCAGGAAATAATTACTGAGGAACAGCCAGCCATATTTATTTATTCTCCTATATATACATATCTCCAGTCTAAAAAGATTAATGGTTTTAATACAACCTATATATATTATCCCTTTGATCGTTTCAGTAATATTAGTGATTGGTATATTAAAACTAAAAGAACCTTTAATTTATAAAAGGCAAAATTTTTTAATAATTTTTATTAGCTCTCATAAAAAAAGCCGAAGTGGTGAAATCGGTAGACACGCTAGCTTCAGGAGCTAGTGGGGGAAACTCCATGGAGGTTCGAGTCCTCTCTTCGGCACAAATATAACTCTTCATAAATTAATAACTAAAAGCAAACAAAAAATAATTTTTGTATGTATTGAAAAACTATGATAAGAAAAAGCAAAACAGCTGATTCAAGAAGATATAGTGCAAGATCTTCTTCGAATAGCGAACAAGAAAAAAGAAAAACAAATAATGAAAACAAGACTTATTTTGTAACAGATAAACCAAGGGCGTATCATGCAGCCAGACCTTCAAAGCAAGGTATGAATTATACAAAATATAGTCATGTAAAAGAGCAGGATCGAAGAAATACCAGAAATATTTCTATTAATCCTATAAAAAAAGAAATTAATTTTGGTAAATTAAGAGTCTTGGTTTTAGGAGGACTCGAAGAAGTAGGTAGAAATATGACTGTAATTGAATATGAGAATGAGATTATTATTATTGATATGGGCATTCAATTTCCGGAAGAAGACATGCCTGGCATAGACTATATAATTCCTAATATTTCCTATCTTCAGGGTAGAGAAAATTTTATTAAAGGTGTTGTAATTACACATGGACATTTTGACCATATTGGAGCGATTCCTCATTTAATTAACGAATTGGGCAACCCGCCCCTGTTTATGGGAAAATTAACTTCCGGTCTTGTTAATAAAAGAGTTGAAGAATTTCCCAGGTGCCCGAAGTTAAATATTTCTGAAATTGATGAAAATAAAACTGTGAGGTTAGGTAAAAATTTTAGACTTGAATTTTTAAGATTAAATCATTCTATACCTGATTGTTTCGGAGTAATAATACAAACCCCTATGGGAACTATTATTCATACAGGTGATTTTAAAATTGATTATTCGCCCGTGAACGATAAGCCAGCTGATTTGAATAGAATAGCCAGAATTGGTGGCCAGGGCATACTTATGCTTATGGCTGATTCTACTGACTCAACTGAACCTGGCTATCAGCTTTCTGAATCTGCAATTGGTGATGAAATAAATAAATTGTTTGAAAAAATACAAGGTAGAATTATTATTGGAACTTTCGCCTCCCAGCTTTCTCGCGTTCAAAAAATATTTGAATTAGCCGAAAAGCATGGTAGAAAAATATATTTACAGGGAAGAACAATGAATAATAATGTAGAGATTGCTCATCAGGTCGGCTATCTTAAATTTAATCCTCGTGTCTTGATTGAATCTGATAGCGAACTTTTAAGTTTGCCTGATAATAAAATAATAATTTTAGGAACAGGTGCTCAAGGAGAAAATAATGCATTCTTGGTAAGAGTAGTTAATGGTGAACATCGAACAATAAAATTAAAGCCTGGAGATACTGTTATTTTTTCTTCATCTATAATTCCCGGCAATGAAAGAACTATCCAGAATTTAAAAGATATGTTTGTCCGTCTTGGTGCTCGCGTAATTCATTATGAAATGATGGATGTTCATGCTGGCGGGCATGCTAAACAAGAAGACCTAAAATTAATGATGAGACTTTTAAAACCAGAATATTTTATGCCTATTGAAGGCAATCATTATTTGTTAAGAGCTCATGCTGAGCTTGCTGAACAAGTAGGTATTCCGAGGGAAAAGATTTTTGTAGCTGACAATGGACAGGTAATAGAGTTTTCCAAAGATCAGAAAGATAATGTGAGCGGTAAAATTACAGGTGAAAAAGCAAACACTGATTATGTTATGGTTGATGGTCTTGGCGTTGGAGATGTGTCTAATATAGTTTTAAGAGATAGGCGCGTGATGGCTGAAGATGGCATGATTGTCGTGATAGCTACTATTGATTCACGAACAGGCGAACCTATTGGCAATCCTGATATTATCTCTAGAGGTTTTGTATATATGAAAGAAAATAAAGAACTTATTGAAAAAACAAGAATGAAAGTAAAGAAATTGGTTAAAGATCACGATCCAAGAACACCGGCTGATGATGATTATCTAAAAAATAAGATTAGAAACGATATAGGCCAGTTTCTTTTTAGCCAGACAAAAAGACGTCCTATGGTTTTGCCGGTTATTATAAAAGTTTAATAAAAATTTATATTTTACAAGGGCGTTCATTAAATGTCCTTGTATTTTTTTATCTTAATATTTTATTTAATATTAAATAAAATATTATTTTTTTTGACTAATTTTTATTGACTATAAGAGCATAAAATGATAATATATTTTAATAAAAGAAGTAAATATAATTAAATAATAATTATTAAATAATATAAATATATCTCAAGGAATATTAAGAAAATTTTAATTTATTTGCTTATAGGTATATTAAAGATTTTTATTATCATAAAGAGGTTAATAACCGCTTTTTTTAATATATTTATTTATCGTATTATACGTATTTTTTTTAGTTTTATTTTCTATAATATTATAGTTAAAATATATAGACTTTATTTTTATATTTTGAAAAAAACGGGTCTATCTAAAGTAAAAAGTAGAATCGAATTTTATACTAAATTAATATCAAGCCAAAAAATGATACATATATTTGTAGCGTTTATAACTATAATTTTAGTTTTTACAAATTATGCTAGTAGGGCAAAAGCCCAACCAGAAGATATCACTAGGGGTACAATTCTTTCTACTTTAATAGAAAATGAATTTAATACCCCAGAAGAAGAGCAGTTAGTCGAAGAAACTTTTGATGCTGAAGAGTTTATTTCACCATTGCAGCAGAAATATTTAGATAATCTTTCGATGAAAAATAATTATTATATCAGCCAACCCGGGGTTGATAATTTTATTGATGATAGTACTTCAATGAATGATGATAATTCTGCAATTATAAAACCAGACATGACCTCAACGGATGAAGAGAGGTCTGAGGATTTGCCTGTAATTAGAAGGAGTGAAATCGTTTATCATGAAGTTGCAGACGGGGAAACGATAAGTACAATCGCCAGAAGATACGGAATAACAGTAAATACTATTTTATGGGAAAATAATTTAACCGCTTATAGCATTATTAGGCCTGGAGACAAGCTTACAATTTTACCAGTTAGCGGGGTTACATATTCTGTGGTGAGTGGTGATACTCTAAGTAAAATCGCGAAAAATTATAATATATCAGAGGATGAAATAATTAAGGCAAATAATATTGGTAATTATCTTCAGAAAGGCCAAAAAATAATTATTCCAGGAGGAAAGAAAATTAATAATCAGTATGCCTCGAGAAATACTTATCAAAGCATTTCCGGCTTGTCTGCTATTAAAGATATAATTAAGGATGTTCCTATGTCAGCTAAACCATCCTCTGGTAATAAAATGAATTGGCCGACTGTGGGCAGAAGATTGACTCAATATTATTCCGCTAGACACACAGCAGTTGATATTGCAAATAAAGTTGGTACCCCAATTTATGCCGCAGACACAGGGGTTATAGAATCAATTGGCTGGGGGACGGGTTATGGTAATAATATTGTAATAAACCATGGAGGTGGAAAGAAAACTAGATATGCCCATCTTTCTAAATTTTATGTAAAGCGTGGCCAAGAGGTTGATAAGGGGCAAGTGATCGGAGCCATGGGGTCAACGGGTTGGTCAACTGGCCCCCATCTTCATTTTGAAGTAATTATTAATAACAGAAAATATAATCCATTAAGCTATATAAAATAATAACTTGAATAATTTGTATTATTTTGCGATAATATAGATATTAAATATTTATTAATTAGATTCAAATTTTTAAACTGCAATAATAAAATATGCATTAATAAATTTGAATTATTTTATTATGTGGAGAACTATTTTAGGGTTAATAGTAATGTTTATTGGTGTATTTATGGTTATTAAGTCTGAAAAAATGCTAAATACATTTGGGCGAATAGCTTTTTTTGAAAAATATTTAGGGGTAGAGGGTGGTTCAAGATTAGGTTATAAAATTATTGGCACGTTTGCCATTTTTATAGGGATATTAATATTTACTGATTTGATAAATGGATTTATGGAATGGTTATTTTCTCCACTATTGAGATTAAGCGAAACAGGGCCTCAATAAAATTTCAGCCTTGAAAAATTAGATAAAATAGGCTAGTATAGATTAAATCCGGGCCTTTAGCTCTCCGCCAGCTGGCGGATGGTAGATTGGTCCCAGAAAGTATGAAATTGGGCCCTTAGCTCATTTGGTAGAGCGCCTGCTTTGCACGCAGGAGGCGAGGAGTTCGAGCCTCCTAGGGTCCACACATTTAACTCTTATTTCATATTTCTATTAGTTTTTCTATAATAAGCATAAAATAGTTTATTAAATTTTGTTGTTATTTTTGTATTTTTAATAACATAAATAAAATTATTATATTTTATGATATTAGCAGTATATAAGCCTAAGGGGCCAAGCTCAAATAGAGTGCTAACAGAAATAAAAAAAATAACCGGAATAAAAAAAATAGGTCATGCTGGAACCCTTGACCCTTTAGCGGAGGGGATTTTAGTTATTGGTTTAGGAAGAGAGTCTACTAAAAAATTAAATGTAGAAGTAAAAAAAGAAAAAGAATATATTGCCGAAATTAAATTAGGAGTTGAAAGCGAAACCGATGATGAAGAAGGAGAAAAAATTATTCATCAAGTAAATAAAGAACCTGATATTAGAATAATTAAAAAAATAATAAAAAAATTTATTGGTGAGATTGAGCAAATACCCCCATTTTATAGCGCTATAAAAATAAATGGCCAAGAAGCTTACAAGAGAATAAGAAGGGGAGAAAAAATTATAATGAAGCCAAGAAAAATAATTATTAAAGATATAAAAATATTAAAATATAAATGGCCAATTTTAAAAATTAAAGTGGTCACAGGACCAGGGGCATATATTAGATCTTTAGCAAGAGACATCGGCAACCAGTTAAAAGTTAGTGGTTATCTTTTTAGTTTAATTAGAACTAGAGTCGGAGAGTATAAAATAGATAGAGCCATTAAAATAAATGAAATAAATAATATAATAAAAAAATGAGAATTTTTGTTGCTTTAAAAATTTTTGAAAAAATACAGGAAGAAGCGAAAAAAATTAGTTAAACTTAAAAAATTTAGAAATATTATTAAAAAAATTTTGATTTTCGGCCGTTTAAACTTCACTTATCTTTAGCATAATTATTCCATTCAGAAAATTTTAAAATTTTAATATAAAAAATATTAATACTGATATAGATTGGGAAGAAAATATAAAATCTTTATTTTTAGTTGAATCAATATATACTCCCAAAGGCGTAATATATAAATACATATAAGAAATAAATTATATAGTATATTATTTTTATTTTTGTGATAAAATGCTAAATATGGAAAACAATTGGGAAAGTTTTAAAAAATTGGTGAATTATAAAAATGGAGGTATTTTTAGCAAGGTTTTAAAGAAAAACTATAATATAAATATTACTTTGTTTTGTTTATCTGCAAAGGCAGAAATATCTGAGCATACAACAACAAAAAATGGCTTTATTTATATAATTGAAGGAAATGGAATTTTTAATCTAGCGGGCAAAAATATTAAAATGTTGCCAGGCATTATCATATATATGAATAAAAATACAGTTCATTATATTAAGGCACAAAATAATACAAGTTTTTTATTATTTTTATATAATTAATAATTAAATTTATAATATGAATTTAATCTCAACTTTAAAAGAAGAGCATAAAAAAATAATTAAAATGCTAGATGAAATTAATCCAGGTAAAAACGAAGGTCTAAATAGCCTTAAGGCGCTTAAAGAAATGCTGGTTGTTCATCTTGATAAAGAAGATAGCTTACTTTATCCAGGTTTAGTAGCATCATCAGAAGAAGAATTAAAAAATTTAGGGAAAACATTCCAGGACATAATGAAATCTTACATGGAATTAGCTATGAAATGTTGTGAAAATTTAAATCGGGCAAATGGAGTTATGACTAAGGATTTAATTGAAAGTTATAATCTTGTAAAAGAGAAAATAAATAACAGAATTGTGATTGAAGAATCTATATTATTTACTGCTTACGAAAAATTTATAAATAAATAGAATATTAATAATATTGACTAAATCAATATAATATTTATAATTAATAATATATTAATATTTAAATTAAATAATACTATGAAAAAAGAAAAAAAGGTTAGTAGCGATGCAGGCCAGCAAAAGATAGCGAGTGGTAAAAAGGGAAATCCTTTAGGATTAGTAATAATTTTTGTTTTAATAGCGGCCATTGTTGCTGGTGGGGCATATTTTAAAAAGCAAAAAGATGAATTTGAGGAGGTAAAAGGTGAAAAAATTAAAATTGCTGATGAATTACAGAATAAAAATACTGAGCTAGAAAAAAAAGTTAATGAAACAGAATCTGCTAAAAGTCAGGTAGAGGCTGAGAATATAGCTTTTAAAAATTTTATTAATAGCTTGGCTACCCAGAAAATTCCTTACGACAATAAAGATTTAAAGATTTCATTCTCTTACCCCACTCTTTGGGGGAGTGTATTAGTAAATAAAAATTCTAAAAACAGATTTCCGTTAGAAAAAGAATCAAATGATACAGAAATAAAATTTACCAACAGAGGTTGTTTAAAAAATGAAGCCTGTATAGTAACTATATATTTACTTGACCTAGAAAAAAATTTAAGATTAGATGGTTATGAGGGGCAGGCAACAACAACTGATATTTTGGCAAAAAAGGATTTAATTGAAAAACAAAGTAATGCATCTATCAGCGGATTAAAAGCTTTACGTACTGATTCAATCAATTCTGCCTCCGAATTTGTTAGAAAGTATGAATTATATACAAAGAGTTATTTAGTGGAAGTGACAGGAAATTTTAAAGCTAATGGCGATCAGGCTAGTAAAGGATTAGCAGAACTAATTAGTGATCCTGCTAATGAAGAGTTAATAAGTTATTTTGATAGTTTTGATAATTTTGCGAAGTCAATAAATTTTTCGAAGTAAAAATATAAAAAAACTCTTCTAATTTTAAGAAGAGTTTTTTTATTTATATAAATTCTTTTATAATTAAACCAATAATTAAAATTCCTAAAAAATTTAATAAAAAAACAATTGGTAGAAACCAATTAATTTTTATTTTAGATAAACCCATTAATGTAAGTCCAATTTCATCAGGAAGGGGAGAGGCTATTATAACTGCCCCTAACAAAGGAGTCAGCCATCTAAATATTTTAAAAATTTTCCATTTAAAAAACGGATGTTTACTTATAAATATAATTTTTTTAAATAAATATAAAAAATAATTTGATAAGCTGTCTCTAATAATACTAAAAATTATATAATCGCCCGCCATTGCTCCAAGAGCAGCGAAAAATGCGGTCAATAGCAATGATTGAGTTTTAAAAATTTCAAATAAAATTGCTGATGCCGGCGCAACTGTAAAAAAAGAAATAAAAAAAATTCCAGCAATAAAACTTGCTATAAAATTATAATCCTTTATTATTAATAAAAAATTATGAAGCCAACCAAATTTTACAATTAATATGGTGGCGAATAAGCTTGATAAAATAATAAAAGAATCACGATAAAATTTTGCATTCATAATTTTGATTATATAAATTATTTTACATTAATATTCTATAAAAGTAAAAAATTAATCTTGTTTTTAGCTTAATTTAGTGCAATAATATAGGCATGGAAAATACAAACAATAAAAAAATAATAATTATTGATGGTAATGCTTTAATACACAGAAGTTTCCATGCATTGCCTCCTACAATGATGACAAAGGAGGGTATTTTAACTAACGCTGTATATGGTTTTACCCTCGTTTTATTAAAAACTATACGGGAATTTAAACCTGATTATGTTGTTTTAACTTTAGACAAAAAAGGCCCAACATTCAGGCATCAAGAATATAAAGAATATAAAGCTAAACGAATTAAAGCTCCCAATGAATTGTATGAGCAAATTCCATTAGTAAAAGAAATAGCCAAAGCTTTTAATATTCCAATTTTTGAAAAAGATGGTTTTGAAGCAGACGATTTGATTGGATGCATAGCTAAAAAAGTAGATAAAAATATTAATAAAATAATAGTTACAGGAGATCAGGATACATTGCAATTAATAAATGAAAATACAAAAGTTTATACTATGAGCCATGGATTGTCTGATAGCGTAATTTATGATATAAAAGCTGTAAAAAATCGTTTTTCATTATTACCTATACAAATGGTTGACTATAAAGCTTTGCGTGGCGATCCTAGCGATAATATTCCGGGAGTAAAAGGTATTGGTGAAAAAACGGCGATTGAACTTTTAAAAAATTTTAAAACTCTTGATAATATATATAAAAATATTGAATCAAAAAAAATTAAAGAGAGAACCAAGGCTCTATTAAAAGAATTTAAGGATGATGCTTATTTAAGTAAAAAATTAGCAACAATAAAAACTGATATTGAAATTAATTTTAATTTATTTAACGCAAAATTTGGAAATTTTGATCAAGAAAAACTCATTAAATTACTAAGCGAGCTAGAATTTAAATCTTTATTACCTAGAGTGCAGAATCTAAAAAAAACATCAGGTGATAAAATTAATGATCAAGAAAAAGAAAAAAATTTTATAAATAAATTTGCCAGAGATGAAAAACTGTTTAAATATAATTTGATTAATGATGAAAAAAATTTTAAAGATTTTTTATTAAAAATAAAAAAGCAAAAAGAATTTGTTTTTGATACTGAAACTTCAGATTTTGATACTTTAAATTGTTCATTATTAGGCATAAGTTTTTCCTGGAAAGATAAAGAAGCATATTATATTAATCTAAAAAATCAATCTCGAGGACTCGGTACGAAAGTAAGAAGTAATTTATTTGATTTTGACAAAGAAGATATTAAATCAAATTTAGGTTGGCTAGAAAAATTAAAAAATATTTTTGAAAATGAAAAAATTAAAAAATATGGGCATAATATTAAATTTGATTTAAAAGTATTAGATTCTTGCGGTATTAAAGTAAAAAATATTACCTTTGATACCATGATAGCTTCTTATCTTTTAAATTCAGGTTCAAGGCAACATGGTTTAGACTCAGTAACTTTTTCAGAATTCGGATTTGAAAAAATATCCAAAGATGATCTTTTGGGCAAAGGCAAAGAAAAAATAACTTTTAGCGAAGTCCCTTTGGAAAAAATATCCATTTATTCTTGCGAAGATGCTGATTTCACTTTTCGTCTTGTAAAGAAATTATCAAAAGATTTAAAAATAAATAAGCTTGAAAAATTATTTAAAAATATAGAAATGCCATTGATGCCAATTTTAGCTAAAATGGAAACTAACGGAATAAAAATTGATAAGAAATTATTATTGAATTTAAGTGATGAAATAAATGAAAAAATTAAAAGTTTAGAAAAAAATATAAAAAAATTAGCTGGTATTGATTTTAATATAAATTCAACTCAACAATTAAGAGATGTGCTTTTTAATAGACTTCAAATCCCCACAAAAGAAGTATCAAAAACAAAAACCGGTCTTTCTACAGCGGCAGATGAGCTTTTTAAATTAAAAGATTATCACCCAATTATAAAATTAATCCAGGAATATAGAGAATTAAATAAATTAGCAACAACTTATATTGATGCTTTGCCATTACTAATTAATAAAAAAACATTGCGCTTGCATACTAGCTATAATCAGACAGTAGCGGCTACCGGTCGGCTATCATCAACTGAACCTAATTTACAGAATATACCCATTAGGACAGAAATTGGTAATGAAATAAGGAAATCTTTTATAGCTGAAGATGGGTATAAATTATTAAGTTTAGATTATTCTCAGATTGAACTTCGACTAGCTGCTCATATGTCAGGAGATAGTAAAATGATTAAGGCTTTTAAAAATAATGAAGATATACATACAGCTACAGCTGCTGAAATAAACGAAGTGCCATTTGAAAAAGTAACTTCTAACATGCGCAGAGAAGCAAAAGCCATCAATTTTGGAATTCTTTATGGACAAGGCCCCCATGGTTTGTCCCAATTCGCAGATATACCCTATGCTAGAGCTAAAGAATTCATAGATAAATATTTTAGAATATATAAGAATATAAAGATTTTCGTTGAAAAATCTATAGACATGGCAAGAAAAAAAGGTTATGCGCAAACTCTTTTCGGGAGGTTAAGGTATATTCCGGAAATAAATTCATCAATTATGCAAGTAAGAAAAGGGGCGGAGCGTATTGCTATTAATACGCCATTGCAAGGAAGCGCAGCCGATATGATTAAAGTTGCCATGATTGAGATTGATAGTTTAATAAAAAAAGAGTTTAATAATAATGAAGTAAAGATGCTTTTACAAGTCCATGATGAATTATTGTTTGAAATTAATAATAAATATTTAGAAGATGCTTCTAAAAAAATTAAAAATATAATGGAAGATGTCATTAAATTAAAAGTGCCTGTAATTGTTGAATCTGAATTTGGTAATAATTGGGGGGAGATGAAAAGAATTTAAGAAAAATAATAAATTATTTTGCTAATAAATAATAAAATGAATATATATAAAAATTTAAAAGATAAAAAAATTGCATTTTTAGGTTTAGGCATTGAAAATCAGGCATTATTAAAATTTTTAATAAAGAAAAAGATAAAGTGCAAAATAACTATCTGCGATAAAAGAAAAAATATTAAAAATATTTATAGTTTTCCGAAAAATTTAAATATATCTTGGCAATTGGGCGAAAATTATAATAAAAATTTAGAAATTTTTGATATTATTTTTCGTTCACCCGGCTGGCCATTATTTTGCCAAGGAATTATTGATGCAAAAAAGAAAAATAAGAAGATTATTATTTCCAGTCCTATGAAGTTGTTTTTTGATATTTGTCCAACTGAAAATATTATTGGTGTAACTGGCACAAAGGGCAAGGGCACAACTTCTTCATTAATTGCATATATATTAAAAAAGAGCGGAAAAAAAGTTTGGCTTGGAGGAAACATTGGAATAGCTCCTTTTTTATTTATAGAAAAAATTAATAAAAATGATTGGGTTGTGCTAGAACTTTCAAGCTTTCAGCTTGAAGATATAAAAAAAAATCCTCGTATAGCAGTTATGACTAACTTCTATAAGGAACATTTGGCACCAGCAGACCCGAATAATCCCAACTATCATAAAACAATGAATGATTATTTAGATGCGAAATTGAATATTCTAAGATATCAGAATAAAAATGATTATACTGTGATAAACGAAAATATTAAATTTAAAATATTAAATTTAAAATTAAGGAATAAAATAAAATATTTTACAAAATCAGAATTAAAGTCAAAATTAATTGGTGAACATAATAAAGAAAATGTAGCGGCCGCTATTGAAGTGGCAAAGATTGTCGATATAAAAGATAATTTTATTAAAAAAGCTGTAGCCGAATTTAAGGGATTGGAACATAGACTAGAATTTGTTAGGGAATTAAATGGAGTAAAATATTATGAAGACAGTTTTGCTACGACCCCTGAATCTTCAATAATCGCTTTAAAATCTTTTACCTCACCAATAATATTATTAGCAGGAGGCTCCGATAAAGGATCTAATTTTAAAAATTTTGCTAAAGAAATAAAAAAGAGGGTAAAATTTGTAATTTTAATAATCGGGAAAGCTACCTCAAGAATAAATAAAGAGCTTCTAGGAATAAATTATCCGAAAAATAAAATTAAATTGACTTATAATATGACCGAAGCGGTAAAAGTTGCATATAAAAATTCTTTAAAAGGCGATATAGTTCTGCTCTCAACAGGTTGCGCTAGTTTTGGAATATTTAAAAATTATAAAGAAAGAGGTAATTTATTTAAAGACGAAGTGATAAAATTATAATTTGGATAAAATATTTTTTCTGTGTTAAAATAATATAAAGTAATAAAAATTCCAGCTCTGGCTGGTTTTATATTAATATGGGTAATGCCATTGCTTCAAATCATATTGAAAAATTAGAAAAAAATAAAATAGGAATTGTTTGCGCCATATCTCTTTTAATTGGTTTTTCGGCATCAATATTAATTTATGTGATTTCTTCATATTTTAAAGAAGTATCAGGTAGTGATAATGTAAGTATTTATATTTTAGCTCCATATTTTATAATATTTATTTTATTATTAAAATTTCATAAATTTGTTAGAACTATTGGCAAATCATATATTTATTTTATTTTTTTAGGAATGCAATTTTTAATATTAACTTTTCTTGCCATTACGCCTGTCTCATTTATTGGATCAATCTTGTTAATTTTTTATTTGGTAACATCTACGATGATAACAATAATAAGCAATGACATCATTTTAGAATCATTTTCGCTGGATAGGATGTCAGGTAGAATTAGAGGCATAAATTCCACGATGTTTAATTTAGGAGTTTTATGCGGCCCCTTTATTTCGTCCTATATTTTACTCAAATTTAATTATTCAGGAATTTTTGTAACTCAAATATTTGTTTGTTTATTAATATTTATTATAGCTTATTTTGGATTAAAAAATTTTAATGAAAAAAATGTTAAAAATTTTGAAGTGAAAAATACAATTACAAGATTTTTTAAAGAAAAAAATTATATACTACCATATTATTTGTCGTTTGTTTTAAATTTTTTTTATGCAATAATGGTTTTTTACTCCTCTCTTTATCTTATAAATTTAGGAATACCTTTGGAAAATTTTGGAATTATTTTTACATTAATGCTTATACCGTTTGTTTTAATACAGCTACCGGCAGGATTTTTAGCTGATAAAAAAGGCGGAGAAAAGGAATTAATAATTTTAGCAGTTTTAATTTTATCATCATCAGTTCTGCCAATATATTTTTTAAATACAAAGAGCATAATTATTTGGGCATCAATACTATTTATAACGAGAATAGGAGCCGCTTTATTAGAAATTTTATCTGATACATATTTTTATAAAAAAGTAGATGGCCGTGATGTTGATATAATTGATTTTTATAGAACAGCAAATCCCCTAAGTCATATTTTCGCTTTTTCAATCTGCGCCCTGCTTCTTAGGTTTTTCCCTTTAAAATCTGTTTTTGTTTTATTATTTTTAATTTTACTAACCGGTTTGTATCCCGCATTTTTATTAAATAATAATAAGATTGGAAAAAAATTAAAACCCTGGGCAAAATAAAAAACAAAACTATACCCAGTTTTGTTTTTAAATATTTATAAAATTTTATTCAATATTTTCTTCCTTCTCTTCTTCTTGGCCTATTTCTATTTTTTCAAGTCTGACAGGATGCATTGAAACAATTTCCAATTCTTTGCCGCAATTAGTGCATTCTAATAAATCATTTTCAATAGCTTCATCTTCAATAATTACATCACTGTTGCAGACTGGACACTTGCTAGTTTGCATATTTTGGTAATTTTGATTTATAATTAATTATTAAATATCTATAATAATTATAGCAATAATATTTGTCTAAAGCAAGTTTATTATTATCTATTTTTTAAAAAATTTAGCTAATATTAAATAATATTTTATGATAATATTTTTTTACGGAAGTGATACTTATAGAAGCAGCCAAAAACTTAATGAATTAAAATCTAAGTATATTAAAGAAATTGATAGTGAAGGAGAAAGTCTTTTTATTCTGGATGGAGAAAATCTAAATATGGAAAGTATAAATGAGGCAATAGCTCCAGTTTCTTTGTTTTCTAAAAAAAGAATGATAATTATTAGAAATATTTTTTCTAATAAAAAAATTTCTATTTTTAAAGAACTTTATGAATATTTAATAAAGAATGAAAAAAAAGAAAATAAAAATAAGGATGATAATATAATAGTTTTTTATGATCAAATAAATATTAATAAAACTAAAAAGAAAAAAAATAATGAAAAAGAATTACCTAAAGATAAGAAGCAGTTATTTAATTATTTAGTAAAACAGAAATATTCATATTTTTTCGATGATCTTAATTATGGTGAAATAATATTATGGATTAAAAAACAGGTTGAATTAAAAAAAGGAAAAATAAGTAATGAAGCTGCTAGTTTATTAGCTTCGCTTATTGGAAAAGATTTATGGCAAATAAATAATGAAATAGAAAAACTTCTAAATTATAAATTAAAGACAGAAGAAAAAAATATTAAAATAATAGATATCAATGAATTAGTTTATGGAAATTATGACGAAAACATTTTTAATTTAACTGATGCGATTAGCAATAAAAATAAATCGCAAGCAATTATGTTATTAGAAAAACAGATTGAATCTGGAGCTGATGAAACCGCTATACTGGCTATGATTGTTTGGCAATTTAGAATATTACTACAAATAAGGGAAGCGCTTGACATAGGATTTACTTCGAGAAAGATAATAAATACCTTAAAACTAAATCCAATTGTTGCGCAAAAAAATATAACTCAAGTAAGAAATTATTCTACGTCAATTTTAAAAAAAATTTATAAGCATCTTTTAAAAATTGAATATTATATAAAATCTGATAAAGGAGATTTGAAAACTATGCTCGGTTTATTAATAGCTAAACTATAATAAGTTATTTAAAAAACAGTCCCGTTTTTTCGGGACTGTTTTTTATCTTGCTATTTTCTCATTTAATTTTTTGTGAAGTCTTGATTTTTTTCTATTACCATTATTTTTTTTAATTATTCCTTTCTGCATTGCTTTATCTATAGCTTTTAATGTGTTGTATACCATCTCTTTTGCTTTTTCATCTTTAGACTCAATCATTTTTCTACTTTTTTTAATTAAATTTTTTATATCTTCTTTAACTTTTATATTTGCTTCAAATCTTTTTTTACTTTTGCGTAAC
>Ga0172375_10005629_pt1 | contig 17988 bp, 15 predicted proteins | sample LakKiv1m_FD_114537 | JGI IMG/M metagenome (GOLD analysis project Ga0172375, IMG submission 114537) | Freshwater microbial communities from Kabuno Bay, South-Kivu, Congo - kab_092012_11.1m | ecosystem: Environmental > Aquatic > Freshwater > Lake | place: Democratic Republic of the Congo...
AAACAATTTGGATAGGTGGATTTTACTTATTTGCCCCAAAACCATGGCAAAAAGATAATCCATATAAAACCAACTTTTCTCGATTTCTAACCAATATTTTTTACTGGGCAACCCAACAATTATCATATTTTTTAGTCAACAATTTTGCCGATATTGTCTGTGTCACCTCTGACCCCGATATCAAACATTTTGAAACAGATTTTAGAACCAAAAAAAATATTATTGTTGTTCGCGGTGGTGTTGACTTGACCGAGTCTCGCAAATACCTAAAAAAATATACTCCAACTTTCGAGGGCAAAAAATACCGCACATTATATATTGGACGATTACACCACCAAAAAGGTCCACTCGAGTTAATCGATATTTGGCGTTTAGTTGTCAACAAATTTCCCAAAGCCCAACTTGCCATGATTGGAGATGGTCAATTATTAGCTGATGTCAAGGCAAAAATTAAAAAATTAAAGTTATCAAAAAATATTACTTTATTTGGATTTGTTGATGGGGTTGAAAAATTTAAATTATTTAAACAATCAGCTATCGCAGTTCATCCAGCTACCTACGATAGTGGCGGTATGGCTACTGCCGAGGCTATGGCCTGGGGATTACCCGGTGTTAGTTTTGATTTGGAGGCCTTAAAAACCTACTACCCACAAGGGTTAATTAAAACAAAATGTTACGATCTACAAGAGTTTGCCGACAACATTATAAAATTAACTACCGACAAAAAATTATATTCAAAAAATGCTAAACTGGCTATTGAATTGATGGAAAAGCATTGGGCTTGGGACACCCGTGCCAATGAGGTCGTAAATCAAGTATTGAGGGCCAAAATATAATATGCCAAAACCATTTATTTCGGTATATATTCCATCATACAATCACCAAAAAACAATATCAGGCACTATTAATAGTGTACTAAATCAAACATTCAAAAACTTTGAAGTAATAGTTCGAGACGATTGTTCAAAAGACGACACGGTTAAAATTGCCAATAGTTTTAAAGACAAACGACTAACTGTAATTAAAAATAAAATAAATTTAGGTTATAGTGGCAATTTAAATCAGGGCTTAATTGATACTCACAGTAACATTATTTTAATTCTGGCGGGTGACGACTTAATCGATAAACACGCCCTCCAGTGGTACCATGATGCCTACACCAAAAACCCACAAGTGGGTGCAGTCACCAGACCATACTATTGGTTTGACCAAAACTATAAAAAGGCTGTTCGATTCAAAAGTACTACACAAAGTAAAAAAGATTTAGTTGTCACTACCAAAAGCAAATTTCAAGATATTTTACTAATTTTGTCATCATTAGACCAATGTTCTGGACTATCGTTTAAAAAGAATTTAACTTCACAAAAGTTTAGTCCAGAAATTTGGGTATCACACGCCTACCCCTGGCTTGATATTTTCAAAAATCATCCTGTAGTTTTTCTAAAAAAATATCCACTGGCAGTCTATATTGGTGTCAGTGCCACCAGAACTAATATTTACCAAAAATCACCCATGATTTACTGGAAAAACTTAATTGACACTATTTTTTTTGAAAATAAATATCTGGAACTACGTCAAAAAATATTATCAGATTTTATTTCGACCAATTATATTGGCTTAGTCCAAATTAAAAACTACGGCTCACTTAAATCATACCTCCGTGAAGTATATTACCTAATTAAATTTAGAAAATTAAACTTAATTAATGGCCAATTTTGGGCAATATTTATCATCACACTATTGTTACCACCAGTAATATTACGTTATTTAACCGACAAATTAAAAGCAATTATAAACAAGCCTTTTATCGACCCATCAATTATTATCGATCCGACTCGATAATTTTATCGGCAATAAAATTCATATCTTTGACCGATAAATTAGGTCCACAACCTACAAAATATCCTTCATTAAATAATTTATTGCTGTTATTTAAGTCACCCACAATTCTACAATCAATATTTTTGTAGGCAGGATGTTTTAAAATATTTCCCGAAAATATCATTCTGGTTTCAATATTATTTTTTATCAAATGTTGCAATACCTTGTCACGTTGTTTTGAAAACAAAGGATAAGCAAATGGTGATAGTTCGGGGTTGTACTCTTGACCCAAACGCTTGGCCAACACCTCATAATTGCGTCTTCTGGCTTTAATAAATCCATTTAATCGTTTAAGTTGAGCTAAACCAAAAGCCGCTTGCATTTCTGACATCTTAAAATTAAGTCCAATTCGAGTATAAAAATAGCGATGATCAAATGGGGGATTAGAAAATCGATTTTTACATACTGGTGCTGGCTTGTCTAATCGACAAACACAATCACGCCCCCAATCACGAATTGAAACGGCTTCGCGATAGACGCGAGAATCATTGGTTATGATCATGCCACCTTCGCCTGTCGTCATGTGGTGTGCCGGGTAAAATGACACAGTTGCCACATCACCAAAAGTACCAGCCCTAATTCCATTTTGAGCACTACCAACCGCATCACAACAGTCTTCCATTACCTTTAAATTATGTTTCTTAGCTATCGCCATAATTTTGGTCATATCTGGCATTTGTCCCAAAGTATGAGCAAATAAAATTAACTTTGTTTTTGGAGTTATCGCTTTTTCAATTTCAGCCGGATCTACCGTAAAAGTAGTAATATCCACAAATACAGGTACCAAACCGTGATAAATAAGTGGCGCAATAGTTGTTGGAAATGCTCCACCAGCTGGGGTAATTACTTCCGATCCTTTAGGTAAATTAAGCGATTGTATTGCGACAAAATTGGCACTCGAACCGCTGTTAACAGTCAATGCGTGTTTTACACCCCACCATTTGGCAAAATCACCTTCAAACTTTAATGTCAAAAAACCATTAGATAACCAATTATCATCAAGTGCCTTCATCACCATCTCTTTTTCTGGTTTACCGTATATTGCTTTGTTGTAATTTAAAAACTTGGACATATGTTTAATTTGATAAATTTATTTTTTTTACCAGTATATTCAAATGCCAAACCAGGCTTTTGATAGTTAATATTTTTTGCTCCCAAATACTTTGCCACTTTAGATATTAACATATTATAACCACACAAATTATATTTACCCCTACCATTTTTTATTGCCCAATCAACAACACTGGGAAGATCAGCCAAATTTACCCAAGAATACAAAACATCCTGAAATATTTCTACCTCTTCTTTTTTTGATATATGATCAAGTACCGATTTAACAAATCTCGACTTTGAAAATAACCCAAAAACAATCAATGTCACATCACAGACATCAACCGTCATTCGTTTTGACAACCCATACAAGTCTTTTGGATAAACAACATCGTTTTCTTTTGCCTTAACTATGGGCATACTCTTGTCAAACATTGCTCCAGACCCAAAATTAATAATTTTCGCTTTTGGCCATCTTCTGCGTAAATTAGCTAACAGTAATATATTTTTCTCAAGATTACCTTCTTTATCTTCACCATATTTACCTACATGCGCACAATTAATTATTGTCTCGCCCTCCCAATTAAACTCAAGTACTTCATCCCAACTGGTCAAGTCACAATCAGTTCGTGTTATTGCTTTGGCGTTAGTAAACTTAGAGGCCAAGTAACTACCAATAAATCCATTGGCTCCAGTAATTAAGGTTTTTGCCATCTTTTTACCATTAAATGACTTAAAACTTCTTGGTCTGGTAAAAATGGGGCTTGTTCTTCGATTGGTTTTCCAAAAATCGCTCTTGGTTCGATAATCGATTTTGGATCCATCATTACTTCAACAATTACCGGTCCATCAAAATCAAGTGCTTCGCGAACTTGTTGTCGAAGTTTAGACAATTTATTAATTTTTAGGCTTTTTATCCCATAAGCATTACCAATTTTTTCAAAATCAGGAACTGCTTCACTAGTCGCCACATGTCGGCCACCCAAATATAAATCTTGAAACTGTCTAATAATTCCAAAACCATCATTGTTATAAATAAACAATTTAATTGGTAACTTATAATTCACCACTGTCTGTAATTCTTGGATGTTTAGTTGAACTCCACCATCACCAACAGTACAAATCACTGGCTGATTGGCTGCTAAAGTAGCACCCATAGCTGCCGGCAAACCATAACCCATTGGCGAATTTCCAAATGAAGAAAACAATTTTTGACCTTTTTTAAATTCCCAAGCCTGCATTAACCAAGATAAATTACCACCACATTCAGCAATAACAATATCGTCTGACTTTGCCTCTTGCGACAAAATTCGTGAAAAATTATATGGCGTAATTTCACCAATCTCTAAATCATTATTAGTAAAAATAGGATATTCATTTCGCCACTTTTTACAAGTTGCCAGCCAATTATTATCAATATTATTAACTATTTTTACTTTTAAGATAGAGTTTAAAAAATCCTTAGCATCGGCATTTATAGCAATATCAGGAATGACAACACCTTTATACAATTCTTCATGATCTATATCAACAATAATTTTCTTTGCCCCACGGGCAAACTGTTTTGGATTACTTCCCGTCATTCTAGTATCAAGTCGTGACCCTATCACCAAAATTAAATCAGAGTTTTGGACTGTATAGTTTGCCCCACGGTTACCATACACTCCAAATAATTCTATTCTGTTTTGATGTATAAAATCTGCATATCCCCATGACGGTAAAATTGGCCAATTTAATTTGTCTGCTAATTTTATAAACAAGTTTTCCCCACCCGATTGGCGTACACCATTACCAACAATCAATACTGGTCGTTTGGCTTTAGAAATTAATTTTAGTACTTTTGTTAAATTTATTTTTTTGCTTTTATTTTTTGGAAAAAACTTAATTATTTTCGACTTTATCGATGACATTTGAACATCCATCGGAATGTCCAAATGTGATGGTCCGAAACGACCGGTACGTGATGCAACAATTGCATCTTCAAGTGATTTTGCCAATTTATTTGAATCTGTCACTAAATTAGAGTATTTCGTAATTGGTTTCATCATTTCGACCATATCAATTTCCTGAAAACCCTTTTGTCGAACTTTATTTGTACGAATATCAAAAGTAGAAACTTGTCCAGTAATAAATAACGCCGGAATCGAATCAAACCAACAACCACACATACCAGTTATCAAATTTGTCCCTCCAGGTCCACTTGTAGCCATCGCTACGCCATAACCATTGATACGCGAATAAGCTTCAACCGCCATTGCCGCTGCTTGTTCGTGAACTACAGGAATAAATTTAACCCTATCATTACGCGAAAATGCATCTAATTGATTTGAAATTGCTCCACCAGTCACACCAAACACATGTTTTACACCCAACTTTTCGATTTGATCAAGAACAAAATCAGTCGCTTTTACCAATTTAGTACTTTTCATATGATTTTCAATTATACATAATGCTAAAATCATATACAAGAACAACTATGACACCTGTAGTACTTTTATCACCCCCCACCCGTAGTATCAATCACTATCGACCACCAGTCGCATTACTATATTTAGCAGGACACTTATTACGTCATAAAATCAGAACAAAAATCATTGACATAACTTTAGACCAGGTTGTAAAAAATCAAAAATTTTTTGACAACATAAATGACCAACTAGTTATTGTTGAAACTAAAATTTTGGACCAAATTGCTAAACTAAAACCAAAATTAATTGGTATTACTTGTTATACCCCAGAGTACGAAGAAGTCCTAAGTTTAGCCAGAAAAATAAAAAAAATATTGCCAAAGTCAAAAATTGTCATCGGCGGAATTCACCCCACTCTATATCCCGAGGAAATGATTTTGGAACCACATTCACCCATAGATTACGAAGTAATTGGTGAAGGCGAAGAAACACTACTCGATTTGGCCAAATTTGTTGTCAACAAAACTGGAACAAAAAGTAAAGTCAAAGGAATTGCTTATCTAAAAAACAAAAAAATCATCAAAACAGCATTTCGACCACTAAATAGTAACTTAGACTTTATATCCCACCCCGCCTATCACTTAATTGACTCAAACTATTATGTCAATGCTTCACCGTATGCCATCCGTGGCTGTTTTTTACGATCAATGTATATCTTGGCTACTCGAGGCTGTCCCTCAACCTGTACCTTTTGTGTTGCCAAAAAACTACGCGCGTTTAATGGTGGTGGCCAATACACCCGTATCCGTACCGCCAAAAGCTTAATTGCCGAAATAAAACTATTAAAAATAAAATATAAAATAGATAGTTTTTATTTTATTGATGATCTGTTAACCATAAATCGACCAAATGTCATAAAATTTTGCCAAGAGTTACGCAAAAGCAAACTTAATTTACTATGGGGTTGTTCCTCAAAAGTATCAACCTTAAACGAAGAAATAATCAAAGAAATGGCCAAAGCCGGTTGCGTTCAAATAGATTTTGGAGTTGAACGAGGTAGCGATCAAAGTTTGCATGATATCCAAAAGGGGATTACCACCAAAATGGTCATCGACACTTTTAATTTATGTCACAAATACAAAATTCGCACTTTTGCCAACTTTTTAGTAAACCTTCCTGGTGAAACCAAAAAAGATTTAAACGATATCGTCAAATTTTCCCAAAAATTAAAATCTGATATATATTCGTATAACGTATTTACCCCATATCCTGGGACAGAAATATATGACAATATGACCTATCGTTTTACCAAAGACGAATACAAAGAATTATTCTCTGCCGCAACTTTGATTGAAAAATATCCTCAAAAATATAAATTTCACAACCACAAAGTCAAAATATTAAACTGGTCAATAATCCAAAATCGCAAGTTTAACGAGCTAATTCCCAATATTAAATTTCACCTAACTTTCAGGTATTTAAATACAATTCTTTATTCAAAAGCAAAACTAAATTATTTTTTCCAAAGTACAAATTTAATCCGAGAAATTTTAAACCAAAAATTTAATTTAAATTTATGATCTGTCCCCTGTGTAATTCTCACGAAATTAAATATATATTTACCACCAACGAATTTCATGGCAAATATAGCCCATCTCCAGACAAATTTAAGTATTACCAATGTCTCAACTGTCAAAGTCTGTCCCCCAATATCGATAATATAAATTTAAAAGAATTTTACAAAACAAATTATCGACATCAGCCAAAATTAATCGAAAAAATTGTCATCAAGTTAAATTTTTTCTTTCAAAACACACTATTAAAAATATTTTTTAGAAATAAATCAATAACAATTCTCGATGTTGGTTGTGGGGATGGTGGCTATTTAAATCAGTTGCCCCAAAAATACAAAAAAACCGGTATTGACATAAAAATAGATAATAAAAAATCAAAACTAATTCAGGCAGATTTTTTAAAATATAAATTTTCCAAAAAATTTGATGTCATAAATTTTAGCCATTCTTTAGAACATTTAATTAATCCTCAACTTGCCATAACTCGTGCCCACAATTTACTAAACAAAAATGGAGTAGTCATTATTTCACTGCCAGTTGTCGACTCATACTCGTTTATTTTAAATCCCAAAAAAGCATTTCACCTCGACCCACCACGACATATTTTTATTCCAAGCTCGACAAAATTTAAACAAATCTTACAAAATAAGTTTTCTAGTGTCAAAATATTTTCCATCCCATTTGAATTTCCCCTTGACCTGTTTTGGACTCTAAAAGACAGCCAATACAAATTTATTATTCCAATATTTCCAATATTGAAATTACTAAAACCAGAAACAAAACTATTTGTTTGCCGACGGTAAATTATCAACCTCAATCAATGCCCTTCTGGCCAAATCATAATTAGGATAATCGATTAATATTGATTTAAACATATCTTTTGCCTTATCAATTTGTCCAGTTTGAGCATAAACTACTCCCACCACATACTTCGATTGTGGGTCATTGGGGTTAACTTGCAACAACAAATTTGAATGAGCCATCGCCACATTTGCATTTTTTTCGCTTAAATCAATTTGAATCAAAGACATATATGTTTGGTACATCCCCGGGTTAAATTTCAATGCCGTTTCATAACTTTCGCGAGCTAGATCAAATCGACCGACTTTATAAAATATGTTGGCTCGATTATGGTAAGCGTCAGCATAATTTGGTTTGACAATTGTTGACTGTGTAAAACCCTTAATCGCGTTACTGTAATCTTTTAATTTGTCATAATCATCACCAATATTGTTCCAAGCATTGTGACTATTTGGTGACACTTGACACGTGTTTACCCACAAATTATGGTTTGTCGCCCAATCAATGTTGCGAGTCATAGTTCTAATTACGCCCACAATCATAAGCGAAATAAAAATAACAGGCGGTAACAGTCTAAAATATTTTGCCAAATCAAGCAAAATTAGGGACAAAAACAAGCAAAATCCCAGTGATCCCAAAAAGACATAACGTTCCGCCACCAACCAACTCACTTTAACCGGTGCCATCGACGGTGCTGTTGCGGCAAAAATAAAAGCCAGTGCAAAAAAATATTTTTTATTTGTAAAATAAAAATACCCAGTCATTAAAATAAAACACAAAAAAATTGCCCAATTTAACCAACTGGGGAAAATATACATTGTGTGGTATAGGGTCAAATCAACCGGAAACCACAGCAACTGCAAATATTTAGCAATCGAGGTAGGATATTGAAAAAGTGGATCATAAAATATTGTTCCCGATGAATTAGTCCCCGAATTAACTACATTTATCCTTATGTTTGCATACGACATCGACAAAAGCGCAAAAACAACAATTACGATTGGTATCAGCCACCAAATCTTTGCCAAAGCCGATTTTACTTTATCAAATCCAATATACAACAGATATATAAATAATATGAAAAATAAGGCAAAAGGACGAGGTTTATCGGTTTGAAAAGCCAAAACAAAAAACAAAAAAGCAAAACCCAAATATTTAAATTTGCCAGATTTAAAATAATAAACAATATTTAACATTGACAACATAATGTATCCCGCCAATATCATATATAGTCGACCCGATATCCACGACACTGCCTCCACATGCACTGGCATAACAGCAAACAACAACATCGTTACCATCGCCAAGGTACTATCACCAAAAATAGTAAATATAAATACAAATCCAATAATCAAGACCACTAAAAATATAATCAAACTTAAAAAGTGATAAGCCACCGGGCTACTGTTACCAAACAATTTGTATATCAAATGGTTGGTCAAATACATCGAATTTCCAAACGAATCTTTGGTCATCATAAACCAAAAATCACCCAACTGTGGAAACTGGGTAATTGTGGCATAGTCATCAGATACAAAGTTTCCGGCTAGTCCATTGGCAAAAATCACAATAGCCAAAACCACTAAGCCAGTTAAAAATTTCCAATATTTCTTAACTATCTCAATAAAACTTAATTCTATACCAGCATAATTTTCAATACTCTTTTTTTCCAAAATTTCCAAACTTTGTTTCTTTTGCTTTTTAATTTTTCTCTGCGACATATTCCATTTTAGCAAAAAAATTAGCCAGTTTATCTTCACTGTGTCGCAATCGCAAATTAACCTCATCAACGTGAACAATATCGGCCATCACTGCTTTATTTTTTCCCAAATCATTATATTTAATCGGCTCTGAATGTTCATCTTTATATGAACCATAAACACTATCAAGCACACCGTTTTTTAATACACTTAAATCAGGCATCAAAATAAGATCAAAATTAATTTTTGCATAGTCATTTATTACGACAACATAATTATCTTGATCAAAATTATTTGTCTCATTACACACCGACATTATATTTGTCACCAATATTTTTTTGGCTTTAGTATTTTCTAATGCCTCAGTCATACCAATTGGCAAAAAATTTGTTAACACTGATCCATATAAACTACCCGGACAAATAATAACAGTATCAGCTTCCATAACTGATTTGATTGCCTCAGGATTTGCTTTGATCTGCTTTGATAACCACACTCGAGAAACCATATCAAGAGACATTCGCAAATCGTCCATATTATGTTCACCAATGTATTTTTTACCCGATTTTGTTTCAAAACAAACATCAACCGGATCGGTTGCTACAGGTACCACTTGCCCACATATATTTGCACTAGTCAACAATGAAAACATGCTATCAACCTTGGATAGATCACCAGCTTTTTCCGTCATAAATTGAAAAAATAAATTTCCAAAATTACGCCCACGACCATCACGATATTTAAGCATTTCTTGCCAATATTGTTTTTGTTCCCCATCGTTCCAGAGCGATAGTAATGCCCGCCAATAATCTGAAAATGCTAATACACCACCACGTTCATCAGTTCGTATTCGTCCAGTATCACCGCCACTATCAAAAGTGGTCACAATTGAACTAATATTATTAAAACCAGCCTTGACCAAAGCTTGGTTTACAATTGGCATACCAGATCCACCACCTATTGTGACTATCATAGTTCTTAGTATACTACGATATGGGATTATTGCGTTTATTATTAGCTATTTCTGTATTAATTGCCCATTCTACGCCAATTTTTGGACTAACTCTCGTTGGAGGTAGACCAGCTGTCGAAAGTTTTTTTATGTTATCTGGTTTTGCTATAGCCCTGACTTTTTCTCACAAATATCAAAATGACCTCAAAGCATTTTACAAAAATAGATTTCTCAAGCTTTTCCCCCTTTATTGGTTTTTTACAATTGCCGTAATTGTTACTTCGTTTATTACTACAGGTAAATTTACTATTTTTAAAGACTATTTAATTACTCCTTTTTCAAAATTTATATTAATTTTGTTTAACATTAGTCCATTTTTCACAGATATCACTAATTTTTTAGGTCTAAATATCAACAATGGTCATTTGTTTTTCACTACAGCTTTTCGTAACTCTATTCCCGAAATTTGGAACTATTTAATCTTGCCTCAAGGATGGACAATTGGACTTGAAATTACTTTTTATTTTTTTGCCCCTTGGCTTGTCAAACAAAAAACAAAATTACTAATTACAATTGCTGTTCTTAGTCTTAGTTTACGATTACTATCATATTATTTTTTACATTTAAATCATGACCCGTGGGAATATCGCTTTTTCCCATTTGAAATTATTTATTTTATTTTAGGAATTTTAGGTTACCGCGTCTACGTCAAATATAATTTAAAATCTAAACTAATCTATTTAATTCCAGTTTTTGCTTTTACACTACTATTTCAATTTATTCCTTTTAATACCAAACGAATGATTGCTTATTATTTTATATTTTTTCTATCTATTCCCTTTTTATTTGATTACTCCAAAGACAATAAATTTGACCGATTGTTGGGAGAAATTAGCTATCCACTATATTTATGTCACTTTTTGATCATCGATATTTTTGCCCAAGTCATAAAAGTAAATCACCAATATTTAGGACTATATTCATTGTTATTATCCCTACCAATTTCAATTATAAGTTATTTCCTAATTCAAAAACCAATTCAATCATTCCGTAGGCTATAATATTTTATGATTTCAATATTTAAAGAAATTCATAGTGTTGTCAAATGGCATGAATTATTGTGGCAAATGGTTGGTAGAGAAGTCAAAACTCGTTACAAACAATCAATTCTTGGTTATTTTTGGGTTATATTAAACCCTTTGGCCCAAATGCTTGTCATGTCATTTGCTTTTTCCCTAATTTTACGTATTCCCACCAATGCCTCTAGCAATATTCCCTATTCCATATTTTTGTTTGTTGCTCTGTTACCCTGGAATTTGTTTGCCAACTCACTCTCGTCAGCCTCGGCTTCCTTGGTTGGCTCGGCATCACTTATAACCAAGGTATATTTCCCACGGACTATTTTAGTCATTTCTACCGTCATGGCCAAAATTGTTGATTTTTTATTTGCCCTAATTGTCCTTGTTATTTATATGATTATTTATCATATCCCCATTACTATAAATATTTTGTGGGTCATACCAATATTTTTAATTCAACAATTATTTACACTCGGCCTAGCTTTATTTTTTGCCGCTAGCAATTTACTTTATCGTGATATTCAATATTTATTATCGTTAATGCTGACTTTATGGCTATATTTAACCCCAGTAATTTATCCTGCCGATTTAGTTCCCGCCAAATTTAAAATATTTTTTCAATTAAATCCCATGGCAGTGATTATCAATGCCTATCGCCAAACCGTCTTGGGTGGTGGTGAGCCAAATTATACTAGTTTATTTATTGCTCTAGGTGTCTCCCTAATTACCCTACTTTTAGGTTTTTCTTATTTTAAATCCCGCGAAAAAATCTTTGCTGACAATATATAAAACATATGAATAATCCTATCATCAAATTTCACCACGTTACCAAAAATTTTTCCAAAAATAATCAAAAAACCTTCAAAGAATTTTTACCAGCTCTTTTTATGGGTGAAAAAACAGTCGACAAATTTACTGCTCTTGATAATATTTCCTTTGAAATTGAACCAGGTGAATGTGTTGGCATTATTGGACCAAACGGCAGTGGCAAATCAACCATATTAAAGCTTATTGCCGGGGTGATGTCGCCCAGTAGTGGCAGTATTCATGTCCACGGCAAAATCAGTCCGTTAATCGAGCTTGGTGCCGGCATGCACGCCGAGCTGACAGGTAGAGAAAATATCTATTTAAATGGTGCGATATTAGGATTAAAACGAAAAGAAATTGACAAAAATATCCAAAGTATTATCGATTTTTCCGAAATACAGGAGTTTATCGATCAACCAATCAAACATTACAGCAGTGGTATGTACATGCGTTTAGCCTTTAGTATTGCCATACATGTCAACCCCGAAATTTTAATCGTTGACGAAATCCTTGCCGTCGGTGATACCCAATTTCAAGCCAAATGTTTTGCCAAAATGGAGGAGTTTAAAAAGAGGGGAGTGACCATCATTTTTGTCTCACATTCATTAGCTCAAATCCAAAAATTCTGTACTCGTGCACTATATTTAAACAATCACCATATATTACTCGATGGCAATCCAAAAACTGTTTGCAAAGAATATATAAATCACAAAAATTTATGAAAATTTGTTTTATCCTTGGCACCCGGCCAGAAATTATAAAATTATCACCCGTAATCAGAGAATGTGTCAATCAAAAAATTGACCATTTTATTATCCATAGCAATCAACATTATTCAGAAAATTTAGACAATATTTTTTTTAAAGAATTAGAACTAGAACCACCAAAATACAATTTAAATGTCGGCTCAGGACTTCATGGTGAAATGACAGGCAAGATTTTGACCGGTGTCGAAAAAATCTTATTAAATGAAAAACCCGATTGGGTATTAGTTCAGGGAGACACCAATACCGTTATGGCTGGCGCACTGGCTGCTTCAAAACTCCATATCAAAGTTGGCCATGTCGAAGCAGGTCTTCGCTCTTATGATCGCGACATGCCCGAGGAAATAAATAGAATTATTGCCGACCACATTTCTGATGCCTTATTTTGTCCCACCCAAAAACAAGCCGATATTTTATTGTCAGAAAATATAGAAAAATCAAAAATATTTGTTACTGGCAACACCATAGTTGATGCAGTGAAACAAAATTTAAAATTAATTGCAAAACAAGATACTGATCAAAAATATTTTTTGCTTACCACCCATCGACCATCAAATGTCGACTCAAAAGAAAATTTATCAGAATTACTTGACGCTATGACAGAAGTTTCTAAAACTTATAATTATCCAATTTATTTTCCTATCCACCCACGTACCAAAAAACAAATAGAAATTTTTGGTATAAAAATAGATACAAATTACGTAAAGATAATGGAACCTGTAGGTTATTTAGAAATGTTGGTACTCGAAAAAAATGCCCAATTAATATTCACTGATTCAGGAGGTATTCAAGAAGAAGCTTGTATTTTACAAGTTCCCTCTCTAACACTTCGCGACAACACAGAACGCCCTGAAACAGTTGAAGTCGGTGCCACAATTTTAGTCGGTCACAATAAACAAAAAATTATTTCTTCTGTAAATAAAATGTTGTCTATCCCCAAAACCTGGTCAAATCCATTTGGCAATGGGAATTCAGGCAAAATTATCATAAATACATTATCAACTTATGAACAAAATAAATAACAAATACAACTACATTTGGGATTATTTAATACCTGAAAATAATGACCGAACCAAAACTCTGGAAAAAATAGTTTCACCCTATCTTAAACAAAACGAAACCGCCATCGATATGGTTTGTGGTTTTTCACCCATGACTGGGTTTATGACCTCAAAATATAACAATTTTGTGATTGGTTTTGACAATAACAAAAAATCAATCAAGTACTGTCAGCAAAAATATAACAAAAAACTTACAAAATTTTATGTTGACTCAGATGACACTTTTGAAACTAACAAAAAGATAGATGTTCATATTCACATCGGTGTTTCACCTAGTACCAATATTCTTGAGCCAAAAGACGACGCTGGTGCATCACTTAAAATCATTATGCAAAACCAACCCAGATTAATTATTATTGAGTCTGCCATCGAACATGCCCCAGGTCTTGATAAATTAAAACAAAATATAGTTAATACCAATATATATCAGTTAGTCAAAACAGCCAAATACAAAATAAAATTTAATCAAGAAAGTGTCAACCCTGCCTTTAATACCGCTCTAAATAGACAAGTATTAATTTTTGAAAAAATAAAAAATAAAACCATTACTTCGATTAACGAAGACACAATCGCCAAATTATTATCAAAATGCAATCCCTCTTCCCAAGCTGAAGATCTTTCGAATTTAAATTTAGGATTTGGATATTTATATTATTCGTTATCCAGAATATTAAAACCTCAAACCATAATTGTTTTAGGTTCGGGAAGAGGTTTTAGTCCTGTATGTTTTGCCCTGGCAGTGAAAGACAATCACAATGACGGCAAAGTATATTTTGTTGACGCTGGTTATTCAAATGAAAAAGATGGTAAAGACAAAGGCATGGGTGGTGATGGATTTTGGCATCACAAAAATAAAGTAAAAAAAATATGGAGTGATTTTGATGTATCAGGTATTATTGAAACTCATATTACCACCACCGCAAAATTTCTCAACTTTTTTAATAAAAAAATAAAAAAAACAGCTGACGTTATTTATATAGATGCCGACCATAGTTATAATGGGTTTAAATCTGATTTTGAAAATTATTCAAAATTATTATCAGACAATGGTCTAATAATTTTTCATGATGCTCTCGTCGATGATGGTACTTACAATTTCCACTTTGGTATAAAAAAATATTACGAATCAAAGTTAATTAACAACAAAAAATATTCTGTTTTCAGATTACCAGTTTGGCCAGGTCTTGGCTTTGCTCAAAAAAGAAAGCCATCGACAATTATTAATTTTGTTAAAAATATATTTAAATCACGATGACAAATCCCTTAAACATAAAATATATCACTAAATATATTCCATCACACTGGAAATTATACAAAACTTTACAACTAGAATCGGTTAAACTTGAACCAAACGCTTTTGAAAGACAATATCAAAATGAAATAAAGTTGGATGATGTAGAGTGGCAAAATAGATATCAGAAAAAGTTTAGTCGGGGAAACATATCTGTATTTGCATTTTATAATAATAAATATATTGGTAAAGTCTCTGCAGTACGGACAAAACAAGATGTATCAAATAACACTATTACTTTATATGGTGTTTATGTTAACGCCAAATTTCACCGACAGGGAATTGCTACATCTATGTTAAATATATTGCAAGACAAAATAAAATCAAAATACAAGTATAAAGTAACAACAATCCATTTGTTTGTCACCGATACTCAAACCAATGCTATTAATTTTTACCAAAAAGAAGAATTTAAAATATTATATAAAGATAAATTAATAATTACTGAAAACAATATTCATCCTGGTATTGCTATGGAAAAACAACTACAAAATTCTAAAACCAGGCCACAAATTTTAGATTTGGGATGTGGACGTGGTGCCAAAATCAGCAATTTAGAAAAACGTGGAAACGTAATAGGTATAGATATTTCAGCCGATTTTATTAAATATTGTCAACAGTTATTTCCCAAATATGTCTTTAAAGTAATGGATGGTTTAAATCTAGAATTTTCAAAAGATACTTTTGACGAAGTTTATTGTCAGGATGTAATTGAGCATGTAGACAACCCCGATTTATTATTAAAAAATATAAGTAAGGTTTTAAAATCTAACGGAACATTGTATTTAGATATCCCCTATTTTCAATCAGAAAAGTTATTGACAACATTTAACCCCACCTACCCAAATCAAGTTCACCATCAAACGATATTTCCATTTTCAAAGATTATTAATATTTTAAACGATAACAATTTTAAAATTATAAATTGTCAATATCACAAATTTTTTGACAATATATATTTAATGTCTTATTTTCTCAGAAACAAACATATCCAAAATCAACAAGGGGACTTTGTTCAAGAAAGTGATGGTGAAAATCTATTATCATATGTCGTCCAGCATATATACGATGATGATATTTTAATAAATATAGTTAGTGACAAAAATTATCAATTTTATAACAATATTTGTCAAAACATATTAAAAATATCCTTGGTTGACTTACTAAAAAGTGTCAAAATTTTCAATGAAATATCCAGTCCGTTTTTTCCCAAAACAATTAGTTTAAAATGCAAAAAATCTAAAAAACCTGACAACAAAATATCAAGTGTAAAACCAAAACGTGTTGACATTAATTTATCAAAATTCGCAAACGAAAATAATGTAGATATGTACCAGCAACAGTTAAATAAAGCAATTAAAATAAATAAAGAACTTATTAATCAAGTTGACTCAATTTCACACGAACTAAAAGTCATCAAAGATTCACAATTTTATAAACTTTGGCCTATCTATACCAAATTTAAATCGATACTCAAATGAACATTTTAGTCAGTTTTTGTAACATTGATACGGCAAAAATATTTGACCCGAAATCAAATATTTCACCACTACTTTTACTTGATACAAATTCTAATCAACAAAAGTGGATAAAAATTCCACTTACTAATGGTTTTTGTGGCATCACAGGACTTACACAAAATGACAAATATATTTACGCCGCATCTCAAAACAATATCTCAACTTATATATACACTATCGACAAAAAAACTTTGTTCACTATAAAATACCAAAAGTTAACCAAAGTTAAAGATGCTCATTCAATCATGTATGAAAACAATCGACTTCACATTGTCTCCACGGGAAACAATACAATATATACATATACCATTGATAAAAATAACGATTTAAAGTATAAAAAAATTCTCTATCAATACAAAAACCACACAAAAGACACAATTCATATTAATTCAATTGCTAGGTATGATGACGATTATTATTTCAGTGCATTCGGTCCAAAAAAAGACAATCTAAATACAAAAACTGACAGTGGATACATCATTAATATAAAAAACAAAGTCAATGAAATAAAACCGATATATCATCCTCATTCTGTTACATTCCGAAATTCAGATATATATTATTGCGAATCAAAAAAAAGCATAATATATAAAAATAATAAAAAAATTATCAATCTAATACCAGGGTATACTCGAGGCCTAATAGTTGATGATAATTACATCATCTGTGGTACAAGCACTCCCAGAATTAAATCAAGAAGTACAGGTAAAAAAATGATTAGTATCATCGATCCCAATATTAAATGTTGTCAAATACATATTTATAAAAAATTTCATTTTATCAATTATCGTATAAAAACCATCAACTTTTCCAAATATTTTGATGAAATATATGATGTACTCAAAATAAGTTAAATTAGTAGTAAAATAAACAAAATCAATGAATAACAATCAAACTAACAATAGAGAAGAGATAATCAAAAAACTCAAAAAGCAGACATTAGTTGAATATATCAAGTCCTACGATAAGTTAAAAAACAACAAAAGTCAGATTTTATCATTTCACCTAATCAGACAGCTTGAAGATGAACTTTTTGCCACAAAACGAGAAAATCAAAAACTCCAACACGAAGTTAACAAATACTTTGCCAAGCTCGACAA
>Ga0172375_10005631_pt1 | contig 17986 bp, 17 predicted proteins | sample LakKiv1m_FD_114537 | JGI IMG/M metagenome (GOLD analysis project Ga0172375, IMG submission 114537) | Freshwater microbial communities from Kabuno Bay, South-Kivu, Congo - kab_092012_11.1m | ecosystem: Environmental > Aquatic > Freshwater > Lake | place: Democratic Republic of the Congo...
CATCCTAATGCCCGGGCATACTTGCTGGAGTTGCAAAATCAGCTCAAGGCGAAAATAACCATGGTTTCAATAGGTTCCGCGAGAAAAGACACCCTTTTTGATGATAAAACTCTTGACTAGGGTAAGGGCTTATGTTATATTTAAACTTCAATTTCAAGTAAATAGGCCGATGGCCAAGGAGAGGTAAAATGAGGAATAATCTTTTTAAATCCGCGTTAGTTTTTTTCATAGTTTTAGGGTTGTCCGGGTGCAGTTTTGTTTTTCAAAAAGGCAGGCGTTCTGACGCCCAGAAAATTGAGGAGTTAAACGCGCAGCTGGATGAGCTCTTGCGTTCTAAGAGCATGCTTGAACAGAAGTTAGGGCAGGAGATAAATGATAAACAGATAAAGCTGCAGATGATGGAAAAGGGGCTGGTGATTACCGTAGTAGGCGACCTTTTGTTTGATTCCGGAAAATCCAAGATCAGGCCTGAAGCATATCCTTTGCTGGACAAGGTCTCCGGCATATTAAAAGATAATATGGCGCAATTTAACGTGGGTATTGAGGGGCATACTGATAATGTCCCGATTAAGCTTTCCGGATGGAAATCAAACTGGGAGCTTTCCACCGCGCGGGCTTTAAGTGTTTTGCACTATTTAGTGAATGACCAGGGGATTTCTCCTGAGCGTTTATCGGCTATCGGTTATGGGGAGTACCGCCCGGTAGATTCTAACGAAACTGCCGACGGACGCAAGCAGAACCGCAGGGTAGAAATTGTGATTTTACCAAACGTCACTAAAGTTAAAGGCGATTCTCATGATTCCTCCGGGCTTAAAGAGCCTCAGGAGAATCTTAAATAAATATAGTTTTAAAATGCCTGGCTATTGTAAGGCAGGGAAGATAGTTTGAAAGACCGTATAGTAATTATACTGGCGATAATATCTGTAGTTTTCTTTTTCGGTACGCTCAGCTCATGTAATAACGCGATGCGCCAGAAGGCCGGCCGTGATAAGGAAATGGCTGCCCGCCTTCAGCTGGAAGAGAAAATGAATAAGTTCTCCCAAGAGAGGTCGGCCTTAGAAGAAAGGGTTAAGGCGAAAGAAAAAGAAGCAGAAGAGGCAAGGCTGGCGCTGGAGGAAACCAGGAAAGTCCTGGCGCAGGAACAGTTGGATAGCCAAGGCCTTAAAGATCAGCTGCAAAAGGCAACTCAAAAATGAGATAAGAGGAGTTTTTAATGGCGCAGTAATTGTTTTGTAAAAAGGGGAGATAATCCCCCTTTTTTATTAGAGGGAGGTGGGTTGATGAAAATACTAAATAAAATAAAAGAGAAGCTAAAAAAAATTGTCCCTTCCAAACTTGTATCTTCAAAAATAAAGAAAAAGAAAATTTCCGCTAAATCCCCGGCAGCTTGCGTAACTAAGGATATCCCCGGGTTCCAGGAGACTATTGCAGTTAATACAAAGTTTTCTCATCCGGAAGATACACGCCCCAGGAGTTCCATGCCCAATGAGCTTCCTTCTTCTTACGACCAGGATAAGATCGTTTTGCAGGTCCGCGACCCGCGCTGGCTGCATACTTACTGGGAATTAAGAAGCCAGACCATTGAGGGGCTGAAGAGTTCGTTGGGAGATGAATTTTACCGCGCAAAGAAGATTTTAAGAGTTTACGATGTCACTAATATTATTTTTAACGGGTTTAACGCCAATAGTTTTTTTGATATTCAGTATAATGATTTTGCCACCAGCTGGTATATTGATACGGCAGGCCCGGGGCGTTCCTGGTGCGTGGACCTGGGGTTGATGTTGACCGACGGCAGGTTTATTACCATTTTGCGCTCTAATGTTGTCTCTACTCCTTTGGATGGCCCGTCATGGATTACCGATGAGGAATGGATGATCCCCGAAGATGTATTTGCCAGGCTTTATGGGATGGGATTTGGCTTAGGCAAAAGCTCTCCGGTGGGAGGCGCCTGGCAGCAGCGGCTGAAGCAGGGGTTGTTTAGTTCAGGAGTATCTTCAAGCCCGGTAAGAAAAGCGGTTAAGGAGAGAAGTTTCTGGATGAAAGTAGATTGTGAATTAATTGTTTACGGAGCGACTGAGCCTGACGCGAAAGTTACTGTGCAGGGGCAGCTGATTAATTTAAGGCCTGATGGCACTTTTACCTTGCGCTATTATTTGCCGGACAGCAAACAGGTAATTCCGGTTAAGGCCGTTTCCGCGGATAAATTAGAAGAGCGTACTATCACACCAATCGTAACCCGGGAAACCAGATAAACCTATGCCTAAAGGATACCTTTGTTTAGTTTTACATGGACACCTGCCTTTTGTGCGCCATCCGGAACATGAGAATTTTCTGGAAGAGGATTGGCTTTACGAAGCGATCACCGAAACTTATGTGCCCCTGATTTCTGTTTTTGAGGGGCTGGTCCGCGACGGTATAGACTTCCGGATTACCATGACCTTAAGCCCCACGCTTATCTCCATGCTTTCGGATCCGCTGCTTCAAGAGCGTTATTTAAAACATATAAATAAGCTTATTGAATTGTCCGAGAAGGAAATAGAGAGGACAAAGTGGCAGGAGGCTTTCCGGCGCCTGGCAGAAATGTATTTTCACAGGTTTTCTTATGCCCGGGATACTTTTCAGAAATATAATAATAATCTTGTTTATGCTTTTAAGAAATTCCAGGATTTAGGCAAGCTTGAGATAATTACCTGCGGTGCTACTCATGGGTTTTTCCCGCTTATGGATGTTTGCCGGGAATCGGTGCGCGCGCAGGTAAAAGTGGCAGCCGATCATTATGAAAGCGTATTCGGCAGAAGGCCGTCCGGTATCTGGCTTCCGGAATGCGGTTTTTGCCCCGGGCATGATGAAATACTCCGGGAAGCCGGCATTCGTTACTTTTTTACTGATTCTCATGGGTTGCTGCACGGCACGCCCCGGCCTAAATACGGAGTGTTCGCTCCGGTTTATTGCAAGGGGACAGGAGTAGCTGCTTTTGGCAGGGACCTGGAATCCTCAAAACAGGTATGGAGTTCTATTGAAGGTTACCCCGGGGATTATAACTATCGGGAATTTTACCGGGATGTCGGCTTTGACCTGGAGTTCGATTATATCAAGCCCTATATACATCCCGATGGAGTGCGTATTAATACGGGGATAAAATATTACCGGATTACCGGCACAGGCAACCATAAAGAACCTTATGTGGCGGATTGGGCCAGAGACCGCGCGGCGGAACATGCCGGTAATTTTATGTTTAACCGCCAGAAGCAGGCCGGCTATCTTAATGAGCTTATGGGTAAGCCGCCGATTATTATTTCTCCGTATGACGCCGAACTTTTCGGGCATTGGTGGTATGAAGGACCGATGTGGCTGGATTTTCTTTTCCGTAAAGTCGCCTGCGACCAGAATGAAATACGCATGATTACTCCGTCGGAATACCTGGTTGAAAATCCGCGCAATCAGGTGATTACCCCTTCGTTTTCCAGCTGGGGTTATAAAGGGTATTCAGAGATGTGGCTTCAGGGGACAAATGACTGGATCTACCGCCATTTGCATGCGGCTTCAGGCCGGATGAGCGAACTGGTGAGAAGCTATCCCCGGGCTCAAGGTTTATTGCGCCGTGCGTTAAACCAGGCATTACGCGAGCTGCTTTTGGCGCAAAGTTCTGATTGGGCGTTTATTCTCGGGACGGGTACGCATACCAGTTATGCGGTCCGCCGGACAAAAGACCATCTTTTAAGGTTTAACCGGATTTATGAAGATATCAAGTCTAATAGTATTAATGAGAATTGGCTTTCAGATATTGAATATAAGGACAATCTCTTTCCTAATATAGATTATCAGGTGCATCAGTAGTATGCAGGACTCCTTAAAAATCCCTAAGCATATAGCTTTTATTATGGATGGCAACGGCCGCTGGGCAAAACAAAGAGGCCTAAACCGTACTGCCGGACATCGCGAGGGGGTTAAGCGCGTAAAAGAAATTATCCGCGGGTCAGGGCAATTAGGCATTGAAGTGGTTACTTTTTTCGCTTTTTCTACGGAAAATTGGTCCCGGCCGAAAAATGAAGTCAGTGTTTTGATGCGTTACCTGGACAATTTCCTGGGCAAAGAAATTAACGAACTGCATAAGAATAATATGCGTTTTATGGTTATCGGCAGGGGAGATCCGATTCCGAAATACCTCCAGGCGAAGATTAAAAAGGCCCAGGAGAAGACAATTAAGAATACCGGGCTGAAGGTTGTGCTGGCAATAAATTACGGAGGCAGGCAGGAAATCATGGATGCCGCCAGGCAATTCGCCAAAGATGTATCATCCGGCAAAGTTGGTATTGACGATCTGGAAGAAAAACGGTTCAGCGGTTATTTTTACACTGCGGGCATTCCGGATCCGGATCTGCTAATCCGTACAAGCGAAGAAATGCGCATTAGTAATTTCTTACTCTGGCAGCTTTCATATTCTGAGTTTTATTTTTCTAAGAAATACTGGCCGGATTTCGGGATAAATGATTTAAAAGAGGCAATTAAAGAGTATCAGAAAAGGGAACGCCGGTTCGGAGGGTTAAATGCTAGTTAAACGGATAATCAGCTCTATCGTGCTTATCAGTATTATTTCAGTAGTTATTTTTATTGACTGGCTCTGCGCGCTGACCGCTACCGCCTTTATTATCGCCGGGCTATATGAGTATTTTGTGATGCTTGAGAAGAAGGGGATTAATATATATAAATACTTCGGGATTGGCATGGGAGCGGTTATCCCGCTGTCAATCATGTTCAGGTTTGAGCCGACCAAGAGCTGGGAGCTGCTTTTTATCGTGCTGGCTTTGTTCTTTATTCTTTTAATGCAATTTAAGCGCAGGGATTCCTCCGGGGTAATCGTGGATATATCTACCACGCTTTTCGGGATACTTTATGTTTCCTGGTTCTTCAGCTTTATTATAAAAATCCGTTATCTTGACGGGGGGCTTGGTTTTCTCACCGCCCTTTTACTAATGATTAAGTTAGGCGATATCGGAGCGTATTTAGTAGGAAGCCGCTGGGGAAAGAGGCCGTTAATGCCGCATATAAGCCCAAAGAAGACCGTTGAAGGCTCGCTTGGAGGCCTGTTATTCAGCGTTTTAGGCGCCTTAGCCTGCAAGTCATTTTTACCTTTTGGTTACGGGCAATTAATATTAACCGCGCTTGGCTTGGGAATACTTGGCCAGCTGGGGGATCTTTCCGAGTCGCTGCTTAAACGGGACTGTCAGATAAAGGATTCAGGAAGCATTTTTCCGGGGATGGGAGGAGTCCTGGATCAGATTGACAGTTTATTATTTACCGCTCCGGTATTTTATTTCTATCTCAGCGTAATTATAAAATAATGAAGAGAATTGCGGTTTTAGGTTCCAGCGGTTCAATAGGCCAGAGTACGCTTTCGGTAATCAGAAGCCTGCCGGATAAATTTAGGGTTGAGGCTTTAAGTGTTAATTCTGATATTCACAGTTTGAGAAAACAGATAGAAGAATTCAGTCCGAGGTTTGTATGCGTTAGGGATAAGGATGCGTATTCTAAACTCAACGCTGGTTTGAGTTCTTCAATAAAGGTTTTTTGCGGGGAAGAAGGCTTAAGCGAGATGGTTAAAGAGAGCCGGATTGATTTGGTAATGTTTGCGATTACCGGTTCGGCCGCGCTTAATCCGTTGCTCAGCGCCATTAAAAGCGGCAAAGATATTGCCCTGGCTAATAAAGAAGCTTTAGTGATGGCCGGGCCTTTGCTGATGCGCCTGGCAAAAAAATATAAAGCTGATATCCTGCCGGTAGATAGCGAGCAATCGGCCATCTGGCAAAGCATAGGAGGTTTCCGCCAAACTGATATCAGGCGGGTATACCTTACTGCATCCGGCGGTTCCTTAAGAAACCTTCCGGCCAGCCAGTTTAAAAGGGTGAGCCTGGAGAAGGTCTTGCGTCATCCCCGCTGGAAGATGGGTAAAAAGATAACAGTTGATTCAGCGACCTTGATGAACAAGGGCCTAGAGCTGCTTGAGGCAATGTTTTTATTTGGTTTAGGTGCGGAAAAGGTCAAGGTTTTAATTCATCCAGAAGCGTTGATCCACTCAATGGTTGAATTTAACGACGGGGTAATCATGGCGCAGCTTTCAGCGGCGGATATGCGCATACCTATTCAGTATGCCTTGTCATATCCTGACAGGCTGCTTAATAAGCTTCCGGGCGTAGATTTTTACCGTTTGCATAAAATGCATTTTGAAAAACCCGACCTGAAGAAATTTCCCTGTTTAGCTTTAGCTTACCAGGCAGCCAGAGGTCTGGGCACGCTTCCGGCGGTTTTAAACGCGGCAAACGAGGTCAGCGTGAATTACTTTCTGAATAAGCGGATAAGCTTCCTGGCAATACCGAGAATAGTGGAAAAGGTTATGCGGCGCCATACAAATATAACTAAACCGAATTTATCGGATATAATGGCGGCTGATTCCTGGGCGAGGGTAGAGGCTGCTTGCATGTGCAGTTAACTTGGGGTTAATATGATTGCCATAATTATTTTTATTTTAATTTTGAGCCTGTTGATTATTGTCCATGAGTTCGGCCATTTTATCGCCGCGAGGATGAACGGCGTGCGTGTTGAGAATTTCTCTTTGGGGTTTGGGCCCCAGGTCCTCAAAAAGAAGAAAAATGGCACGGAATACAGCATAAGCCTGATTCCTTTGGGCGGCTATGTAAAAATGGCGGGAGACAGCCAGTCGGAGTATAAAGGAAAATCCGATGAATATTTTTCCAAGAGTATCGGCAGGCGTTTTCAGATTATTTTCGCCGGTCCGCTCCTGAATTACCTGCTCGGTTTTCTATTTTTTTGGTATATCCTATTTGCGGGTTATCCTACTCTAACTACTAAAGTCGGCGTGTTAATTGATGGTTATGGCGCTAAGGAGGCAGGTCTGGCGGTAGGGGATAAAGTTATTGCTGTTGACGGAAAAAAAGTTGATTTGTGGGAAGACCTGCACCAGCAGATCCAAAAAAGAAAAATACGCGAAAGCGTGGAGCTTGATGTGTTGCGGGATAACCAAGAATTGAAGTTCAAGGTATTGATTAAAGATAAAATGCTGGATGATGAATTAGGCAAGAAACGATCTTTGGGAATTGCCGGGATTGCGCCTTCCGGAGAAGTCATTGAGGTCAGGCATGGGTTTTTAAAATCAGCTTACCTGGGCTTTAGAAAAACCATTGATTTGACCATTTTAACTTATAAAGGGTTATGGAGGTTAGTCAGTGGCAGGATGTCTATGCGCGATTCAATGACCGGGCCACTGGGGATATTCTTTATTACTTCCAAGACTGCGGAGTTAGGCTTAACCGCGATTATGCATCTGATTGCCGTACTAAGCGTAAGCCTGGCAATATTCAACCTTTTGCCTTTGCCTATTCTTGACGGCGGGCACATTTTCCTGTTAGGCCTGGAAAAACTGAGGAAAAAAGCGTTGAGCGTTAAAGCGGAGCAGGTAATCAATAATATCGGTTTTACCCTGATGATTACAATCGCGCTGCTGGTTACTTATAATGATATATTAAGGCTTTACGGCGATAAGCTGAGCAAAGCCGCGGGCGGCTAATATGGAAATCGTAAGAAGAAAAAGCAAGGCGGTTAAAATCGGGGATGTTTTGATCGGAGGGAGAAATCCCGTAGCTATCCAGTCAATGACCAAGACCAGGACTTCCGATATAGAAAATACTGTCAGGCAGATTAACCAGCTGGAAGATGCAGGCTGCCAGATTGTCCGGCTGGCAATCAATGATTTTGATGACGCCGCTTCCCTGAAAAAGATTAAGGCCAAGGTAAAGCTGCCCTTAGTGGCGGATATCCATTTTAACTTTCGCCTGGCAATTGCCGCTATTGAAAACGGGGCGGATAAAATCAGGTTGAATCCCGGCAATATTGATAAAAAGCAGGAAATTGAAGCAGTCATCTCGGCGTTAAAAGCAGCCAGGATACCTTTGCGCATCGGGCTTAATTCCGGTTCAGTTAAGGGCGCGGAGGCAAAGAAATCAACAATGAGCAATAGGCTGGTCTCCAGTTGCATGAGTTATATCAAGATGGTTGAGGGCTTAAGGTTTAATAATATCGTAATTTCCCTTAAAGCCAACAATGTCCTGGATACACTTGAGGCATACCGTAAAATTTCCAGGCTTTGCGAGTATCCTTTGCATCTTGGCCTGACTGCTACCGGTTCTGTCTATAACGGGATTATCAAATCCAGCGTAGCTTTAGGGGCTTTACTTTTAGAGGGTATTGGTGATACAATAAGGGTATCTTTGACTGAAAAACCCATAGAAGAAGTAAGGGCAGCCAAATGCATATTAGAGTCTTTGGGTTTACACAGTTTCGGCCCGCAGGTGATTAGCTGTCCTACTTGCGGACGCTGTAAGGTAAATTTAGTAGGTATAGTAAAGGAATTGGAGGCTAAACTGGCGGACATTAATTATGTCCGGTTTAGCCGCCCGCTAAAGCTAGCCATAATGGGCTGTGTAGTCAACGGCCCCGGAGAAGCTAAAGAAGCGGATATCGGGGTTGCTTTTGGAAAAGGGCAAGGGGTTTTATTTAAGCATGGCAAGATTGTCAGGAAAATTTCGCCGAAAGATTGCGTGAAGATTGTCTTGGGCGAACTTAAAACCAAGGAGAAAAAGTGGCCAATAAAACGTTAAAGGATAGAGTACGCGAGCATTTCATAACTCGATTCAGCAATGTTTTGTCCAGGAGCGCCGGAGATAAATCGGAAGTAGCGGCTACGATCAGGCAGATTCTGGAAGGGATCCTAAGCCAGCCGCGCGGGGTACTTAAAGAGCAGGACAGGGAAAATATTATTAATGAGCTGGTGGATGAGTTTACCGGCCTTGGCCCGATTGAGAAGCTGATGATGGATCATGAGATCACGGAAATCATGATTAACGGCACACAAAATGTATATGTTGAGAAAAACGGCAAGAAGGTGATGACCGATATAAAATTTGACAGCGACCAGCAGCTTATGTATGTTATCCAGAAGATCCTGGCGCCTACCAGAAGAAGGGTGGATGAGACTCAACCCTATACGGATGTCTGCCTGCCGGATGGCTCGCGCGTGAATATCATTATCCCTCCGTTAGCATTGGATGGCCCGACAATAACTATCCGTAAATTCCTCAGGGTAATCCAGAGAGCGGAAGATTTGGTCAGTTTAGGCACAATGGATAAGCGGATGGCGGATTTTCTGGTCGCTTGTATAAAAAGCAAAGTAAATATGATATTTGCCGGCGCAACAGGAAGCGGAAAAACTACAACTGTCGGCGTGCTTTCCAGTTATATTGATAATGATGAGCGGACTATTGTTATTGAAGATACAGCCGAGCTGCAGCTAGCCCAGGACCATATAGTCAGGCTTGAGGCAAAAGCCCCCAATATTGAAGGAAAAGGGGAGATTACCATCAGGGATCTTTTTAAGAACTCTTTACGTATGCGGCCCCAGAGGATTATCCTGGGAGAGATCAGGAGCGCTGAGGCGTTGGATATGCTTCAGGCTATGTGTTCCGGCCACAGCGGAGCCCTTTCAGTTATCCACGCAAACACCCCGCAGGAAGTTATGCACCGCATAGAAACGATGATCTTAATGTCAGGTATCCCCATATCTTTAGAGGCGATCCACCGTCAGATTGCCGCATCTTTGCATCTGATTATTCAGCAGGATCAGCTTGCTGACGGTTCGCGTAAGATTACCCGGATTACCCAGATAAATGGCCTAAAAGACGGTTGGGCTAACCTGGAAGACCTTTTTTATTATGAGATTGACGATGTTGTTGAGCACGGCAAGGTGAACGGACGTTTTAAGGCTACGGGAATCCAGCCGTCATTTTACGCGCTCTTTTCTAAGAGAGGGATAGTTTTACCAAAAGAAATTTTTAATAAGGATTAATATGCTTTGGAGTAAAAGTTTCATTCCTACTTTAAAAGAAACGCCCCAGGAGGCCGAATCCGTAAGCCATAAACTTCTGCTGCGCGCCGGGATGGTCCGCATGCTTATGGCCGGAGTGTATTCTTATCTTCCTTTGGGGCTAAAAGTCCTGGAGAATATACAGGAGGTTATCCGCCAGGAGATGAATGCCTGCGGCGCGAATGAATTGCTGCTTCCGGCTCTGCAACCGCTTGAGCTTTGGCAGAAGACCGGCAGGGATAAAGATTTAGGCCAGGTGATGTTCGGCTTTAAAGACCGCCGCGGCAGGAGTGTTTGTTTGGGCCCGACTCATGAAGAAGCGATTACGGATTTAGTGAGGAGCCAGGTTTCAAGTTACAGGCAGCTTCCTCTGGTTCTATACCAGATCCAGACTAAATTCCGCGATGAAATCCGGCCGCGTTTCGGATTAATCCGCGCTTGTGAGTTCATTATGAAAGACGCCTATAGTTTTGACCAGGATGAAGCTGGATTAGATAAGAATTATCAGGCGATGTTCGGGGCGTATAAAAATATATTCTCGCGCCTGGGCTTGAAGATTCTGATTACTGAAGCAGATTCCGGGGTTATGGGGGGAAAGGTTTCGCATGAATTTATGGTCCCCAGCAAGGACGGGGAGGATGTAGTTTTATCCTGCCCGAAATGTTTTGCGGCCAGGGCCTTTAAAGAAGATGAGAGCCAGGAGTGCCTGAAATGCAAAGCTAAAATGGATAAGCTCAACTGCATTGAGGTCGGGCATATTTTTAAATTGGGGACAAAGTATAGCCAGGCAATCCAGGCTAATTTTTCCGATGCCAAAGGCCAGTTAAAACCGATAATCATGGGCTGTTATGGCATTGGAGTATCGCGGCTGGTCTCTGCGGTTATTGAACAGAATAATGATGATGACGGGATTATCTGGCCGCCTGAGGTAGCTCCTTTTGACGTGATCATCCTTCCGCTGGATGTAACGGATGCTGCGATTATGGGCTTAGCCGGGGATATTTATCAGCAGGTTGTTGATTTGGGCAAAGAAGCGCTTTTAGATGACCGCGATGAGCGGGCGGGAATTAAATTTAAAGATGCCGACCTCCTGGGGGTTCCTGTGCAGGTGACTATAGGCCGTTCGTGCATCAAGGATAATACTGTTGAAATAAAATCGCGCCGAAGCAAAGAAAAAATAATCTGCCCCAAGGGCCAGGCGCTGATTGAAATCAAGCGTTTGATTAATATTGGATGAATCTTCAGGCATTAAAAGATGAGATAGGTTCATTGGCCGGAGAAATATTTGCTTCAAACGGTTTTGTTTTAGTGGATATTATTTCCAGGCAGGATGGTTCCGGGTTATTCTTCAGCCTGCTTGCGGATAGGCCGCAGGGAGGCATCAGCCTGGATGAGTGCGCTTTATTAAACCGCCTGCTCCGCCAGGCGCTGGATGAAAAGGATGTATTATCCGGGCAGTTTAGCCTGGAGGTTTCTTCTCCCGGGCTTGACAGGCCATTAAAGACAAAAGCTGATTTTATCCGTTATATGAATAAGCAGGCAGTATTTTTCCTTAATGGCTTAATAAACGGCAAATGCGAATGGCAAGGCGAAATCAACGGGGTTAATGAATCGTCGGTATTTATCACTAGAGATGGGGAAGTCATGGAGATCCCCTTAATTAAAATAAACAAGGCAAAACTGGTTTTTTAAAATAATGGAGAGTTAAAAAATGAGTCATGAGCTTTTAGCGATTATTGAACAAATTGAACGTGAAAAGGGAATCAAGAAAGAGGTTATGCTTGAGGCAGTGGAGAGCGCTATGCTCAGCGCTGCCAAGAGGGTGATTGATTTAAAACCCGATGAGGAGTTTAAGGTTGAGATTGACCGCTCTACAGGCGAGATTCGCGCTTTCCGCAATAATGAAAAAGTAACTAATATTGATTTCGGACGGATTGCCGCTTCTACCGCCCGCCAGGTAATTATCCAGAAGATGCGCGAGGCAGAAAAGGATGTGGTTTTCGGCGAGTTCCAGAGCCGGGTGGGGGAGATTGTCAGCGGGACAGTTTACCGTTTTGAAAAAGGCAATGTGGTTGTTGATCTGCTTGGAAAGGCCGAGGGTATTTTGCTTAAACGCGAACAGTCTCCTAAGGAGGAATTTAAGCAGGGCCAGCGAATCCGGGCATATGTTGTTGAAGTAAAGAAAGATGTTAAGGGCCCGCAGATTATCTTATCGCGCGCGCATCCCAATCTGGTCAAGGAATTATTTGAATTAGAGGTGCCGGAGATTTACGAAGGCATCGTAGAGATAAAAGCAATCTCCCGCCAGGCCGGCGAGCGCACCAAGATATCGGTATGCCCAAAGAATGACAAGGTTGATTCAGTAGGTGCTTGCGTAGGGATGCGCGGCAACCGGGTAAGGAATATTGTTAATGAACTGCAGGGAGAGAAGATTGATATTGTGCGTTTTAATGACGATGTGCGTGAATATATCAAAGCCGCACTTTCTCCTGCCAAGGTTTCTGAAATAAAATTAGACAGGCAGAAGTTGAAGGCAGAGGTTATTGTGGATGATGACCAGCTTTCTTTGAGTATCGGCAAACACGGCCAGAATGTGCGCCTTGCTTCCAGGCTTGTAGGCTGGGAGCTGGATATCCGCACCAAGAGTATGATTGCCGCTGAAGCTTTAGGCGGTAAGGCAGAAGATAAAGCTGTCCAGGCAGATGAGAAAGACGCCCAGGAGGAGCCTAAGGCAAAGAAGGCTAAAAAAGAAACAAAGAAAGAAGCCAAGAAAGAAACTAAAAAAGAAGCCAAAAAAGAAACTAAGAAAGCGGCTAAAAAAGAAGCGGCCGGCCTGGAAGACCTCTCTGGCGTCGGAGATAAGATTATAGAAAGCCTGAAAGAGGCGGGCATTAAAAGTATTGAAGATATAATCAAGATTAAGGAAGAGGGGTTGGTAAAAATTAAGGGCATTGGAGAGAAGAAAGCCCAAAAGATATTCGCGGAGGCGAAAAAATTAGCCTAGTTTTTAATATAAAAGCCTGCTTATTGCAGGCAGTTTAGGGAGAGAGATTATGCCCACCAAGGTAAAAAAAGAAAAAACAGCAGTAAAGAAAACGGTTAAGCCAAAAGCTAAGAAGGCTGTTTCCAAACCTCATATTTCAAAGTCTAAGGTTGCAGTTAAGCCCAAGGTTGTTGTTAAAAAAAAGAAAGAAGAAATCCACCCGGTAATTAAGCCTGCGCTAAAGCATGTACCGGCGCATCCGGCGGATACTGCTGTACATAAACGAACGGCCCATACGCCGGAGGCGGCTCCAGCGCAGAAGCGCGCGGAGCGCGCAGAGCGCGTACCGGTTCATCCGGTTGAATTGGGTACAGGGCATAAAGCAGAAATAAAGCAGGAAGTAAAAGTTGAAATTAAGCCAAAGGCAGCCCCGGTCCATGAGCCGAAGGCAGAGCCTGTTGTTGAAGCCAAGGTCGCGCCTGCCCCAAGCAAGACAATTGAGATTGAGCTTCCGATTACGCTAAAAGATTTAGCGGTTAAGTTACAGGAGAAATCAAGCGTGCTCATAAAACATTTTATGAGCATGGGCATAATGGTCGGGATTAACCAGGCCCTGGATGAAGAAGCCGTAAGCAAGTTGTGTTTAAAATATAACTGCGCGATTAAAAAAGCGCTTAATGCCGAAGAGGCAGCTTTACAGGAGCATAAAGAAAAAGATAAACCCGCAGAGCTTAAGAAACGTTCGCCCATAGTTACATTTATGGGGCACGTTGACCACGGCAAGACTTCTTTGCTGGACGCCATACGTAAAACCAAGGTGGCCGAAGGCGAGCACGGAGGAATTACTCAGCATATCGGAGCCTACCGGGTTAGCCTCCCCGCAGGAGAGATTACCTTTTTAGATACGCCGGGCCATGAAGCATTTACTGCCATGCGTGCCAGAGGGGCGCGAATTACCGATATTGTTGTCCTGGTGGTTGCTGCTGACGACGGAATTATGCCGCAGACCCAGGAAGCGATTGACCATGCGCTTGCCGCCGGAGTAACTATTATCGTTGCCATAAATAAAATAGATAAACCGCAGGCAGATATTGATATGGTCAAGAAGCAATTATCAAAAGTCGGCTTGACTGCGGAGGACTGGGGAGGAAAGACTATCACTGTGCCTGTTTCTGCCAAGACCGGAGAAGGTATAGATAATTTGCTTGAAATGATCCTGCTGCAGGCCGAGATTATGGAGCTAAAGGCTAATCCTAACCGCCTGGCAAATGGAGTAGTTGTTGAAGCAAGGATGGCCAAGGGCAGGGGCCCGGTAGCTACGCTCCTCGTGCAAAACGGCACATTGCACCTTAATCAGAATATAATCGTGGGTAATCTATACGGTAAAATCCGGGCAATGCTTAATGACCGGAGCCAGTCTGTGACCGCAGTCGGGCCCGCTTCTCCGGTAGAGATATTGGGGATAAGCGGGATTCCTCAGGTAGGGGAACAGTTTTTTGTGATTGAAGATGAGCGGCAGGCCAAAGACCTGGTCCAGGCGCGCCTGGAAAAAGAAAGGCAGCAGCAGGTAAAGAGCGTAAAAAGAGTCAGCCTGGAAGACCTGCATACCCAGATTGCCGAAGGCAATATCAAAGAGCTGAAATTAATTATTAAATCTGATGTCCAGGGGTCGCTTGAGGCGATTAAGGATACTTTGGATAAGCTGAATGTTTCTGAGATAAAAATTGAAGTAATCCATACCGGCGTAGGAAATATCAATAACTCTGATGTAATCCTGGCGGTGGCTTCCGACGCTTTAATTGTTGGTTTTAATGTCAGCGCGGATGATCTGGCTAAGGAGATGATTTCTAAGGAAGGCATTGAAGTCAAGATATACAATATAATTTATGAATTGGCCAATGATATAAAAGCCGCGGTGGAAGGGATGCTTGATCCCAAGCTGAAGAGAATATTTTTAGGTAAGGCTGAAGTTAAGAAAATGTTCAAACTTTCGCGTTCAGGGTTGATTGCCGGCTGCATAGTGACCAAGGGTAAGATCAACCGCAACAGCCTGGTTACGGTGGTGCGCAACGGCCAGGTTGCTTTTGAAGGCAAACTCTCAAGCCTGAAGCGTTTTAAGGATGATGTGCGCGATGTCGCCGAAGGTTTTGAATGCGGGATAGCTATCAGCGGTTTTGACCAGCTTATGGAAGGCGATGTCATTGAGGCTTATGATATAGAGAAGATCGCCAGAAGGCTGTAATAAAAATATGAATAAAAAGCGTATATTAAGTGGGATGCGTCCCACGGGTAAATTACACCTCGGCCATTTGGTCGGCGCGTTATCCAACTGGACAAAACTGCAGAGTGAGTACAATTGTTTCTTTATGGTCGCGGATTGGCACGCGCTTATGTCGGAATATGAAAATCCGGAGAAGCTTAACGAAAATATACTGGACAATGTTGTAGATTGGCTATCCTGCGGGATAGATCCCGAGAAATCAACAATTTTTGTGCAGTCGCAGGTAGCTGAACATCTTGAGCTCTTCTTTATTCTTTCGCTGATTACTCCTTTAGGCCTGCTTGAGCGCTGCCCAACTTATAAGGAACAGCTGCGTGAAATAACCAACCGCGATTTAAGCACCTATGCCTTTTTGGGTTATCCGGTGCTGCAGGCGGCGGATATACTGCTTTATAAGGCAGATGCTGTCCCTGTGGGAGAGGATCAGCTGCCGCATTTGGAGTTGACCCGCCAGATTGTGCGTAAATTTAATCATATATATAAGGCGGCCTGTTTTGCCGAACCAAAGGCATTGCTTACCGAGACTACCCGCCTTTTAGGATTAGACGGCCGCAAGATGAGCAAAAGTTATAATAATTATATCGGCTTGTCCGAGGAGCCGGAAGTAATCCGCAAGAAAGTGCAAAATATGATTACTGACCCCGAGCGTATACGCTTAAGCGACCCCGGCCATCCGCATAAATGCAATGTTTTCAGTTATTATTCTGTATTCTTCCCTGAATGCAGGCAGGAGGCAGAGCAGCGCTGCGTTAAATCTTTAATCGGTTGCACTGCTTGTAAAAAGGAATTAGCCGATAAGATCCTTGATTTGCTCGCTCCTATCCAGGAAAAAAGGCGTCAGCTGCTCAAAGATAAGAAACGTATCCAGGAGATCCTCTCGGAAGGCAGGGTCAAAGCGTCAAATTTCGCGAAGAAAACCCTTGCTGAAGTAAGAGGTTTGCTTAAATTATAATATGAACTATAAAATACGTTTAGATATGTTTGAGGGCCCGCTGGACCTGTTGTTATACCTGGTGAAAAAAGACCACCTGAATATTTACGATATCCCCATCGCTAAAGTTACTGAGCAATATTTAGAGTATATTAATTTTATGCAGCTTTTGGACCTGGACATCGTGGGGGAATTCCTGGTTATGGCGGCAACCCTTATGCAGATAAAATCAAAAATGCTTCTTCCGGCAAGCGAGACTCCGGCAGAGGAAGAGCAGGAGGACCCGCGGGCTGAATTGGTGAAAAGGCTCCTGGAGTATGAGAAATTCAAGCAAATCGCCGAGGACTTGAGGGAAAAAGAGCTCAACCAGCAGGATGTTTTCAAGCGCCCGAAAACAGAGCAGGCTCAAGATGCGCAGGATAAATTAAAGCAGGAGGAGAGCAAATATTTTGAGGCCAGCATCTTTGATTTAATTAATGCTTTTTCCCAGGCTTTAAAAGATATCCCTAAAGAGGTTTTTTATGAAGTAATTAAAGACCAGTTTACGGTTGAACAGAAGGTGCACGATATTCTGCATCTTTTATTGGTGGAGACGGATGTCAAGCTTTCGGGGCTGTTCAATAAGGCCAAAGATAAGCTGGAAATAATCGTAATATTCCTGGCGATTCTGGAATTGGCAAAGATGAAGGAGATTGTTGCCCATCAGGATTCGGCATTTGAAGATATAATCATATCAAGGAACAAGGAAAATATTATACCCTATGAGCGAAGAGACCAGGAAGACCCTGCTTAAAGCTAATCCGATTGTCGCTGATATCAAGGAATCCGAAGAGGATGTGGTTTTAAATATATCCTTGAGGCCGAAGAAGTTTTCTGAGTTTGTCGGCCACAAAGATATTGTGGATAACTTGAAAATAGCGATACAGGCGGCCAAACAGAGGAAGGAGCCGTTAGAGCATGTGCTTTTAAGCGGCCCTCCGGGCTTAGGCAAGACTTCCTTATCCCATATTATTTCGCATGAAATGGGCGCAAAAATTACCGCTACCAGCGGGCCGGCCATTGAGCGCGCCGGCGACCTGATCGGGATACTCACAAACCTGGAGGCCGGAGACATACTTTTTATTGATGAAATACACCGGATGTCCAAGGTGGTTGAAGAATTCCTGTATCCGGCTATGGAAAATTTCCAGATTGATTTTGTAATTGATAAAGGGCCGTATGCTAAAACTATAAAATTTAACCTTAAGCCTTTTACTTTAATCGGGGCGACTACCCGCACAGGGCTTTTGGCAGCTCCCTTGAGGGGAAGGTTCGGCATATTTTACAGCCTTGATTTTTACAAAATAGAAGAATTAGCCAGGATTATAAAAAACTCAAGTTCATTATTGGCGGTGCAGGTTGATGAAGGCGCATGCCTGGAGATTGCCCGCCGCTCAAGAGGCACTCCGCGGATTGCCAACCGCCTTTTACGCAGGGTGCGCGATTATGCCCAGGTACTGAAAATCAAACAGGTAGACCAGGCTGCGGCTTCCAAGATTCTTGACGAGCTTGGCATAGACCAGGCGGGTTTTGATGATTTAGACCGTAAAGTTTTAAAACTTATTCTTGAGTCTTTTGGCGGAGGCCCTGTGGGCATAGAGTCTTTGGCAGCCAGCTTGAATGAAGAAGTTGATACTGTTGCCGATACGGTTGAGCCGTATCTTTTGAAAGCAGGGTATTTGAAACGCACCTCCAGGGGGAGGCTGGCCACAAAGAAGGCATTTGAGCATTTTGGAGTCAAGTTTAATAAAGAGCAACAGGAAGAAATCTTTTAGTTTGTCTTGAAATGAAAATCCTACTGCATATCTGCTGCGGCCC
>Ga0172375_10005632_pt1 | contig 17985 bp, 18 predicted proteins | sample LakKiv1m_FD_114537 | JGI IMG/M metagenome (GOLD analysis project Ga0172375, IMG submission 114537) | Freshwater microbial communities from Kabuno Bay, South-Kivu, Congo - kab_092012_11.1m | ecosystem: Environmental > Aquatic > Freshwater > Lake | place: Democratic Republic of the Congo...
CGAACGACTTTTTTGACAAGGCGCGCATCTTCTCTCGCTTTTCTCGCGGCTTCTCTGGCATTTCGAGCCGTGATTGCTTTATCGATTAATAGCTCTGATATTTGAGGGTTTTCTGTCAAAAACGTATTGAGTTTTTCCGATATGACGTTTTCAACTGCGGGTCGTGCTTCCGGCGAGCCGAGTTTGTTTTTTGTTTGTCCTTCGAATTGAAGCAAGTTTTCCGGGATACGGACACTGATGATGGCAGTGAGTCCCTCGCGAATATCGGCGCCTTCCAGTGCTAAATCCTTCTCTTTGAGAAGATTCATCTTCCTGGCATAATCATTGAACACTTTGGTAAAAGCGCTTTTAAAGCCGGTTTCATGCGTTCCACCATCTTTTGTGCGCACGTTGTTCACGAACGATATGACGTTTTCGGAGTATTGTTGGCTGATTTGGAAAGCGACTTCGACTTCAATCTCGGAAGCGGCGCCTTCGAAAAAGGCCACATCATGAAGAGGTGTTTTTTGTTGGTTCAACAGTAAGATATATTCGGAAATGCCATTTTCATACACATAGGTTTCGCGTTGACGACTGCGTTCATCGACTAAAGTGACGCGTAGTCCTTTGATTAAAAAGGCACTTTCGCGAAGGCGTTCTTGCAGGGTTTGAAAGTGAAACAAGGTCGTTGAAAACACCGTGGGATCCGGTTTGAACCAAACTTCGGTTCCTTGTTTTTTGGTTTCGCCGACGATGGAAAGTTCTTTGACTTTTTTTCCGCCTTGTTCGAAGCGCATTTCATACATTTGTCCGTTTCGATGAACGGTGACGTCCAAAAATTCGGAAAGGGCGTTGACCACCGAAGCACCGACACCATGAAGTCCTCCGGAGACTTTATACACGCCGGAATTGCCGAACTTTCCGCCGGCATGAAGCTTCGTGAAAATGACTTCGACTCCACTCATACCGGATGAGTGCATATCGACGGGCATGCCACGGCCATCGTCGCTGACGATGACGGAATTGTCTTCTTTAATGGTTACGCGGATTTGCTTTCCAAATCCGGCGAGGACTTCGTCTATGGCGTTATCGACGATTTCCCAGACTAAATGATGAAGACCTCTTTGGTCGGTGGAACCGACATACATTCCAGGTCTTTTCCGTACCGCTTCCAATCCTTCTAGGATTTGAATCGACTGGGCATTGTATTGTTCGTTCATCCGTTCGCTCATGGTCGTACCCCTTTTCACTGTGTTCTATTATACCAAACTTTCACATTTTTTTCCTTTCTTTTTTATAGAATTATGGTATAATTTTTACCAATTGCGGAGGTGCGACATGGAAAAATTCATCTGGCTCATCGTAGCGTATTTTCTCGGTTCGATTCCATTTTCTTACCTATTTGGTAAGATCTTCAAACATCAGGACTTGCGAAAGCTCGGTAGCGGTAATTTAGGCGGTACGAATGCGTTCCGTGTCTTTGGCAAACCCATTGGAATGGCAGTGTCCATTCTCGATGTCACAAAGAGTGGTTTGCTTGTCTTCTTGATGTTGCATACTTCGGTTTTTGCAGGAACAGAGTTGTTTCCCGCAATGTATTATGGACTCGCTAGTGTTCTTGGACATGTGTATCCAGTATGGTTCAAATTCAAAGGCGGAAAAGGCGTTGCGACATCGTTCGGTTTGCTTCTGGCATATGACTGGAGGCTCGCAATTGTCATGTTCATCGTGTTCATGGGAACGCAAATCATTACCCGTTATGTCAGCGTCTCAAGTTGTCTGGCTGCGGTCGTGATGCTCTTCACCGTCTGCATAAGATACTTTACGTACCAACAGGACATCCACTTAATCATTGTCACGTTGTTGGCGGTTGTCATCATCCTTTACTCTCATCGCTCGAATTTCAAACGACTGAAAGCAGGAACCGAGAATCGTGTGAAATGGTTGGATCCGTTGGATCGTTGGTTCTCCAAGAAAAAAACAAGTTAAAAAAAGTCATGCCGCATCGTTGGCATGACTTTTCTTTATGCATCTCATTTATTTCTTAAATAGCAACAGCCATTTGCTTTTGGTCAAGAATAATCCAACACCAACAAGCGCACTTGCGGAAGGTAGCCAAATTGCGACATACGGGAACGGCTTTTCGACGGTGAAATGAACTGTGGTTTGGTTTCCGTCTGAATCGGTCACAACTAACGTATATGTGCCAATCTCATTCACCAAGGTTCTGTTCGGAATCGTCACATCGTTGAGTTTTGCGGTTCCTTCATTAAATTCAATAAGGCAACCTGATTTCGTCGTGTAGGTCTTTCCTTCTTCACATCCCGTCACGACAGGGGCGACGATATCGGTGTAGACAACCCACAAATCAAGCTCTTCGGAAGGCATCGTGAAGGTGGTCATGTCAACTACGTGGTTGGATGAATCTTTCAAGACAAAGGTAAATCCATCTTCAACCAGTGATGTGTTGAGCGAAATCAAGGAAGCGCCAAAGGGGATGTATACGTCCATGACGATTCCCGAAGCGAAATGCAAGTGAAGCGTATAGCTTGCGAGGGACCATTTGCCGTATAACGTCAAATTCTCGTTAGGCATTGTCGTTCCCACAAAAGGAATTGTAAGTTCGGCGTCTTCATAAAATCCGCCAAACAGGTGTCCGGTCCATGTCGGTATCAATAAAGTATCTCCATAGTATAAAGACGAAACTTCGTCTTCGGTGGAATGTTCCGACCTCAGGGTGAAACTGTATAGAGTATGAATATACACGGGATGCATTTCGACATTGTGAGCAGGCATTGTCGATGGTAGACTTTGTTCATATCCCGCAAACTCATATCCAATCAGGGTGATCATTTCGAACGTTGGAGAGAAATCCGATAGGTCCTCTCCGTAAGCGACTTCAATCGACTCTGCAATACTACCATCGTAATAATAATAGATTACTAGATAGTGATTGACTTCATAAAAAGCGTATAGATCAATGTTTCCCGTGCTTCCGAGCGGTATGGCCCACACAGGGTCTCCCACCATTTCTGCGTTGTCATAGAAACCTAGGAAAGTAAATCCAAGTTTCGTCGCTGCGGTCAAATCATATTCTTCTTCAATGGTATAACTCTTTGCATTCGAACTAGGGTTAAGTCCCCCATCAAGATGATAGGAAATACTATATTCAATGGGCATCCATCTCGCGTATAATGTTATATTTCTAGCTTCCATGGTCGAGAAGACATAATACTCTTCATCGAGCAAGCTTTCGACCCAACCAACAAAAGAATACCCAAGTTTGGCTGGCGCGAAGGGCTCACTCACATCCGTCGAGTAAAACTGAGTAATGGGATGGCAGACGGATCCGCCATTGGAATCAAAGGTAATCGTGTAGGAATTGACACTAAAGGCGGCTTGAATCGTGATGTCATGGGATGGCATCGTCTCGGGGAGGGATGAATCCCATCCGGTAAACGTATATCCTGTTTTTGTGGGATCATCGGGAAGTACAAATGTACTCAAATCATCGCCAAAGTGAAAATCCGATTGTTTCACGATGATTCCGTCGCTCACATATTCGATGGTGTAGACTTCTGGAACCCATAAGGCGAATAATTCGTAGGAACGAAGTAACTCTTCTCCCGTCGAGATCCTCGAAACTGAGTTTCCGGCAAATTCGCTGGACTCGAACCATCCTCCAAAGGAGAAACCCTCCTTGGTTGGTTCTAATAAAACCACAGGCGTGTCTTCGACAGTGTAGGATGCAGGATTCAATGGGTCGTTCACGCCATCGTTTAGGTGATAGGTAAGTGAGTAACTCTTTGGCGTCCATTTCGCATACATCGTTACGTCATCCGTCAGCGTATACGGGAAGGTGACTGCCAAAGTGAGTAGGGCATCGAGATACCACCCGTCAAAATCATAGTCTTGTTTTGTCGGGGATTGTGGTTCTTCCATAATCAAAGAACCATATGTCAAATCGAATATGGTAAGGTTTCTGACCAATTGATACATGATCGCAAATTCCATTTCGCCATCGTTGTTAAAATCGATGACGCGTCCACGATTGCTATAGTTCACAAATGAGGAATGAACAGTGCCGAATAGAGCGCCTGGAGTGGTCTCTAAAATGAGGCTACCTTGACCGCTCACGAGCAAATCGGGATCGCCGTCGTAATCGAAATCATAGGGTTGCATGTCATAGATAGTGCCACTTGTTTTCGTATAAAGAGTCGTCGGTTCTGCGTAAACGCCTGGAGATGTTTGTTCGAAAAACAGGATGTATCCGGAACCGAAAAGCAAGTCCAAATCTCCGTCACCATCGACGTCCATCGGGAGTATATCCATAATCGTATCCAGTACGTAAAGGTCTTGAGCGAACGAGAAATTGCCAAGTCCGTCGTTGAGATATAATTCAACGTCCCAAGAAAGCGACGAGTAAACGACCATATCCGAATCGCCGTCTTTGTCAGCGTCGAACAATTTCACTAGTGTATTGGAAGGACATTCGAGAATGTCCGTCTGAGTGAAAGTAAGGTTAGTATTCTCAAACCAAATGGTATGATTGGAGAAATTTCCGGCAACCACGATATCCATGTCTCCATCGGAATCAATATCGGCCACATCCAGGGATGAAGACGCAACGATGACTGAGCCTGAAGAGTCGACAACAGTGATGATGTTGAAGACACTCTCCCCTTGGTTGAGATATAGATACAAGGAATTTCCACCATCTTTGAAAAGTAAAATATCCATTTTTCCATCGACGTTAAAATCGACAAGGAATACATTTCCATAATTACTTCCGGTATCGTCAATGGTCGATGTGGAAGTTCCACCCAACCCATCGTTCGTGACGAGCGCTAATGTGTGAGAATTCTGATAAGATACGACGAAATCGACCAAATTATCTCCGTCCATGTCCGCAGCGTCGAAAAACGAAGCAGTTGACTCCGTTATGCCCGTAGCGATATTTGAACTTGAACCAAGTGAATAATCATATTTTGGTGAAGCTATCACGGGAGAGCCCCCGTTGGTTTCATAAGTGACAGAATATAAATCCAGTGCATTCACACTTGGTAGCAAGCAAGTTGTCAATAGAAACAGGAGCATAACCATGAACCAACGTTTTTTCGACATATGACCATCTCCATTCCAATCTATGAATCCATTATATCAAAAATAACTCTTCAAAGAAACATGGCAAAAAGAAAAACCATCAAAAGATGGTTCCCCGTTGTTATTTCGCTTGTTTCATCGACTGCATGACTTGACGGACTTGTTTTTCCGAAGGGGTTCTTCCCATCTGAGACATCATCGCACGAATCATGTTTTCGTTGATCGGCGGATTCTTTTCCAGATATTTTTGGAAGTACCTACGGGCAATGAAAAAGCCGGCGACCGCACCTAGAAGCAGGGCGACGACAATCAAGACGATGGCTAACCAAAGTTGCATGCTGGTTCACTCCTTTACAATTCCCTCTTATTGTATCAAAGAAGAGGGTCAATATCAAGCACAATTGAACGGATGAAAGAATGATAGCGATTTTTTCCCGAAAAGGCTTTGAAAAAACTTTACAAACGACAGGATGCTTGTTAAAATATAGTCAGCATGCCAATTCGAATGGAGGGAAATTTCATGCCAAGAAAAATTCTCGACACATGTATCGCGTGCGGTACCTGTCAAGCAGATTGTCCGGTTGACTGCATTAGTGCAGGAGACATCTACGTCATCGATCCGGAACAATGCATCGACTGCGGTGTTTGTGAAGTCAACTGCCCTGTTGAAGCTATTGTTGCAGAATAAGTTTTAGGAAGAAAAAGCGAGGGAAATTCCCTCGTTTTTTTTATTGTTGTTTTTTGAAGTAGGACGCCACTTTTTTCAAAGAAGCGATTAAGACTTCGTCTTCTTCGACTTTCAAGTCTTCAAAAATCGAATCAATCATCTTTTGATGATAAAAATCATGAAGCTTCAGCACCTTCTTCGCTGGATTTTCCAAAGCGATTAAGACTTTTCGTCGGTCGTTTTCGTCTGTATAACGGCGTACGAATCCTTTTTGAACCAAGGTGTTGATGGAGGTCGTCGCGGAAGACACGGTGATGCCGAGTTTGGTGGCGATGTTTGTCATGTTCGGTTCATCCGATAGAGAAATCGCCTCAAGAACATGGACTTCGTTCATCGACAAAGAAACGCCCGCCTTGCGGAGTTCTTCTCCTTCAATCGCCAAGATGCGGTTGAAGATGTCGACCAATAGTTCGTTGATGATGACTTTCGCTTCGCTCATGGTTCCTCCTATTCCTTTTCGATATACCCCATGCCCATGGTTCCGGGACCGGCATGACAGCCGACAACCGGTGTGAGAGGAATCAGTTTAACATCACTGATGCCGTCGATTTCCTGAAGTTGTTCTTGGAAATCAAGCATTTCACCCATGTTGTTGGTGTAAATGACGAAAAGTTCTACTTTCTTTCCTTTGATCTCTTCTTTTATTTTTTCAAGCATCGCTTCTCTTGCTTTGGAAGTCGTACGAATTTTGTCCAAAGTGACAACTTTTCCTTCGGGAGAAACATGAAGCAAGGGTTTGAGTTTGAGCATGCTTCCTAAGAAACCAGCCGCATTCGACAACCGGCCATTTTTCACCAAGTAGCGAAGGGTATCGACCGTCACATAGATGTGATTGTGATCGCGAATGAATTCCAAACGTTTCAGAATTTCTTCAACGGATTTGTTCTCTCTGGACATCTTCATAGCGGTTGTCGCCATCGATGCTTCGACATAGGAAACGCTGAGAGAATCAAAGACGTGTACAGGAACGTCTTCTAACATTTTTGCGGCCAAAACGGCGTTTTGATAGGTTCCGCTCAAATGTTTGGAAACCGTGATGATGATCAGTTCATCATATCCTTTGGAAACCATTTCCTGATACATTTCCAAAATTTTGCCGGTGGACGTCTGTGCGGTACGGATGTCCAAGTCCGGGTTTTTGGTGATTCGATCGTAGAAGTCGTCGGATGTAATTTCGACGAAGTCTTCATATTCGGATTCCCCAATTAAGAGTAACGACCGGAAGATACGAATTTCCTTGTCGTGAACGAGATAATCGAGTCCCGAGTTGCCACAAACTGCTACACCAATTTTTGACATGTTAAGCTCCTTTTAGTTTTAAGTTCAAATATTTTGAAGTTCAAAAAGTAGTGTATCACATGTCGATGATTTTGGCAAGCGAAAAACAATATTTCGTTAGATAGTTTGATAGGGGTTTGTATCTATGATACTAGACAGGATTTCGATGTCCGGAAATTGCGTCTTTACGATGGATTGAATGTTGTCTTTGAAGATGACTTCCGCATAATGCGAAATGTCCAAAATGGTGTAGCCCATTTGCTCTGCATCGAGCGCGGTATGGTAGGTGACATCGCCGGTAAGATACAAATCGGCGCCTTTTTTCTTGGCGTACGAAAAGTGTTGGGAGCCGCTACCTAGGGAGAATGCGACACGTCGAATGGTGGTTCTGGCGTTCCCGATCAATTTGATTTGCGATTGTTTGACGAGTGTTTTCACGAGTTGGACAAATTCGTCAAAGGGAAGTGGATTACTCAAATCTCCGATTCTGCCGATGCCTTCGACATCATCAAGAAGTGAGGTGTTCACAAGTCCCAATAATGATGCGAAATGATCGTTCATACCGCCGTCTGTCACATCGTAATTGGTATGCATCGAATAGAGGCAAATGTTGTGTTTGATGAGTTTTTGGATGATCCAGCCCCGAGGACTTTCGGTTTGCACGTTGAGGATCGGTTTGAATATCAAGGGATGATGGGAAATGATGAGTTCGACTTTTTGATCGATGGCTTCTTGAACCACTTCCTTGGTCACGTCCAACGTGATTAACACTTTACGCACACGGTTATTGGGTGAACCGACTTGGATGCCGACATTGTCCCAGTCATAGGCGTTTTGTTTTGGATATAAGGTCTCCAAGTATTTGATGATGTCGATGGAATTCATTCAAGTACTCCTTTCAGCAAGGCGATTTCCGATTCAAGAAGTTGAATCGTTTCAATTTTTTTTGCATGTTCTTTCGCTTGTGTTCTTTGCGAAATCAACTGACGGATGTGTGTTTGAAACACATCGTTTTTCTTTTTCAGGACGATCGGTCCAAAGCGTAGTTCGATGTCCGAGTACTGAGCATTTCCTCTTTCTGCCACGATAATCACATAATATTTTCCCTTATCGGAAAGAAAGTCTTCATCGACAATCGCAAAGCCAAGGGGCTGAAGTGTTTTGCGAACAATGTCCGCATCCGAATTTGGGGATAAAATCAGTCGTTTGACATTCTTCAAATCGGCAAGATTTAGGATGTCGGAAATCATGTTTCCGCCCATGCCAAGAATCGACACCACATCGGTGGATGGAGATAACTCTTCGAGTCCTTCTGATAGAAGTAAGTTGATAGAGTCTTTCTTTGTGGACAAAGAGATGTTCTGTTTGGCATTTTCCAAGGGCTCAGGTTTGTTGTCGGAGGCGATGGCGTAGTCGATGAAACCTGCTTCTAAAGAAGCAATTGGCAAATAGGCATGGTCACATCCAACATCATGGAGTTGATAAAAGCCTTTGGTATAGGATAAAGCCGCCTGTAAACGGCGGCTTAGGGTCATCACTGTCTTCCGTTGGCGAAGTCTTTGAGTTTCTTGCTTCTGGAAGGATGGCGTAATTTACGAAGCGCTTTGGCTTCGATTTGACGAATACGTTCACGCGTGACGCCAAATTCCTTTCCGACTTCTTCCAACGTACGGGTTCTTCCGTCCAAGAGTCCGAAACGCATGCGCAATACTTTTTCTTCTCTGTCGGTCAAAGTTTCGAGCACGGCATCGAGTTCGCGCTTCAGCATTTCTTTGGAGGTATATTCATAGGGAGTTAACGTATCGGGATCGGGAATGAAATCGCCCAAAGAGGAATCTTCTTCTTCACCGACTGGGGATTCGAGAGAAATCGGCTCTTGTGCGACTTTTTGAATGATTTGAACCTTGTCGACACTGATTTTCATTTCCGAAGCGACTTCGTCGGGATGCGGTTCGCGTTTCAGTTTTTGCGTTAGGGTGCGCTGTGTACGGACAAGTTTGTTAATCGTTTCGACCATGTGAACGGGGATACGGATGGTTCTGGCTTGGTCGGCAATCGCTCTGGTGATGGCTTGGCGTATCCACCAAGTCGCATAAGTCGAGAACTTGAATCCTTTGGTATGATCGAATTTATAGACGGCTTTCATGAGTCCCATGTTTCCTTCCTGAATCAAATCCAGGAATTGCATGCCTCTGCCGACATAACGTTTGGCGATGGACACAACGAGGCGAAGGTTCGCTTCGACGAGTTTCTTTTCGGAGAATTCTCCGCGTTTGAAGAGTTCTTCGTATTCAGCCAATTCCTCAGCGCTAATGGTTTCGCCTTTGGCGACGCGTTCGTCATAGTTGGAACGAGCTTTACGGGCTCTGGAAATGAGTGTGGCTAGTTCGTATTCTTCGTCACCGGAAAGAAGTTCGACGCGTCCGATTTCTTTTAAGTACATACGGACAGGGTCGTCGACTTTGATGGAGACGGAAGAGTCGAATTGCTTTTCGAGCATCAATTCTTCTTCGATTTCTTTGGCGTAATCAAAATCGATTAACTCATCTTCAGGAATGTCTTCATCGGAGAGTTCGTCGAGGTCGATGAAATCATCTTCTTCGGCAGTGGCTTCTTTCTCTTCTGCAGGGGCCTCTTGAGCGGCTTCATCAAGTTCGTCATCCAAGAATGTGGCTTCTTCTTCCGGGAATATTCCTTCATCTTCCAAAGCAATCAGACAATCGTCAAAAGCGGTCGAATTTTCGTCGACGTGTTTTTTGATGTCATCTAGGGTAATAAAGCCTTGTTCTTCATGCAAAGCGATGAGTTTCTTTACGATTTCGTTTTTTTCCATTTTTGCTCCTTCTTGAGTTCGGATATGGTTTTTTTCTTTTCGACAATTTGAAGTTGACACTGATTGAACAATTGGCGGTCTTCATCGAAATCTTTACTGATTTCTTGTTTTCGACGCAATTCTTCGATTTCTTCTTCCAAGTTGATAATATTCTTGGAACGAATGGTTTGCTCGAGTTCAAAATCCGAGTATTCCCCGATTTTTGAAGTTAATCGATGACGAACAGCCTCATGATCTTTCGAGTTGGTGAAATACTGGATGACTGAACTTCGCAAATCCGCAACGCCGCGCTCTATCAAGTCGTCGGCAGTTACCTGAATCAAGACATTAAGGGGGTCCTTCGTGAACTGATCGCCAATCAAATCGGCGATTTGTTGACGATATAATTCAGATTCTAAATAGTAGTTCATCAAAAGAAGTTCCGCCATTTGTGATTTATTTTGGATGGTTGCCGCGGCGATTGATAGTTTCTTGTCGGACAATTGTTTTGTGATGGCTTTGGACAATTGATAGAATCGAAGATCGGAACGGATGGAATCGGTGGAAATGGACAAATCTTTCGCAAGTCTTCCAACATAGAATTCCATCAAGGTTTGCGAATCTTGAGAAATCAAAAACTCGAATACCTTGAGTTTGAAATTTTCGACTTGAGTCGGTTGATTGAGATGGACTCCTTGTTTCAAATAGTTGTATTGGAATTCGATGGGGTCCATGACGCCTTCATGAAGCAAGCGTTGGAGAGTTGCGGAAGAGTACTTCTTCCGGTATTCGTCGGGATCGAGTCCTTCCGGAATCAAGACGACGGATACATTGAGTTGATGAGAAAAGAGGAGTTTCACTGCCTTGTGAGCGGCTTCGATTCCCGCTTTGTCTCCGTCGTAACAAATCACGACGTTGTCGGTGTATTTTTTTAGAAGTTGACAATGCTCATTCGTCAGTGCGGTTCCCATCGTACAGATGCCTTCTTTGATTCCCGATAAAAACGCGGAAATGACATCGAGGAATCCTTCGAACAACACGGCTCGTTTTTCCCGTTGGATGAAGGGGATTGCCTTATCTAGGTGATAGAGTGTGGAACCTTTGAGGAAGATGCGGGTTTGGGGCGAGTTGACGTACTTGCTTTCGGCTTCCTTGTTTTCAATGATGCGTCCGCTGAAAGCGATGGTTTTTCCGTATTCGTTTCGAATTGGAAACATCAAGCGATCACGAAACAAGTCATAGTAGTCATTTTCTTTCTTTTGTGTTAATCCGCATTCCATCATGTCGATGGGTTCGTATTCGTTTTTGAGTGCTTGTGTTAGTGAGGAAGCGTCTTGCGGAGCGTATCCGATTTCAAAATACTGAATCGTATGCAAGTCAAGCCCGCGATTTTGAATGTATTGAAGTGCTTTTTTCCCTGAATCGAAGTTCGTGAGTTGGACTTGATAGAAGTTCGAAGCTTTCTCCATCAGATCGTAATATCGCTGGGAAGAGGAGACATACTCTGTTCCCTCGATTTCGAGAGGAACGTGATATTTTTCTGCCAATACCTTGACGGCTTCGGGAAAGGGAATGTTCTTGATTTTTTCGATAAAGCGGACGGCGCCACCTTTTTCTCCGCAGCCGAAACAGTGAAACAGGTTCTTTTCTGGCGATACGAAGAATGACGGGGTCTTTTCACTGTGGAACGGACAAAGTCCGCGATAGTTTTTTCCCGCCTGGGTGAGTTCGACATAGTCTCTCACGACGTCGAGAATATCGGCGGATTGTAAGACCTGATCAACAGATTTTTGCGATATTTTCGCCATCGGGATGACTCCTTTCGACTAAAGATATTGTGTTAATGCGCTTTCCAGGTTTTCGAGAGAAACACTGATTTGTTCCATCGAATCGCGGAAACGGATGGTGACTTTTCCGCTTTCCAACGTTTCGTTGTCAATCGTAACGCACAGCGGTGTTCCGATGGCGTCTTGACGACGATATCGTTTTCCGATGTTTCCGGATTCGTCAAACGTGACATCGAAGTTCTTGAGTAGTTTATGATACACATCTTCTGCGAGCTCGCTGTGATATTTCTTAATGAGCGGGAAGACTGCGATTTGATAGGGAGCCAATTTTGGAGAAATGCGAAGAACGGTTCTCGTATCCGTATCCGACAATACTTCCTCGTCGAGGGCGTCATTGAGAACAGCGAGTAACAAGCGTTCTACGCCAAGAGATGGCTCGATGACATAGGGTAGATATTTTTCATTCGTATCGGGATCGAGATAGGAGAGATTCTCTCCGGAATGGGTCTGATGTTGCTTAAGGTCATAATCCGTTCTCGAGGCAACACCCCATAATTCATCGAATCCCCAAGGGAATTGATAGAGAATGTCGGTTGTCGCGTTCGAATAAAACGACAGTTTTTCTTCCGGATGGTCGTAGAATCTGACATGGTCTTCTTTGATTCCCAAAGAGAGTAAGAATTGCCTGCTTTGTTCTTTCCAATACGAGAACCACTCGAGTTCCGTTCCGGGTTTGCAGAAGAATTCAAGTTCCATTTGTTCAAATTCACGAGTACGGAAAATGAAGTTTCCAGGAGTGATTTCATTACGGAAACTCTTACCGATTTGTCCGATTCCAAATGGAACTTTCTTTCGGGAAGTACGTTGTACGTTCTTGAAATTGAGGAAAATACCTTGTGCGGTTTCTGGGCGAAGATAGATTTGATTCTTCGCGTCTTCGACAACGCCTTGGGATGTCTTGAACATCAGATTGAATTCGCGGATTTCCGTATAGTTGAGTGCACCGCAATTGGGGCATACGATTTTATTGTCAACGATGTATTGATACATCTTGTCTTTGGGCCAGCCGTCGGCGTCGAGTGTTCCTTTGGAGAAGGTTTCAATCAATTTGTCGGCACGATGTCTCGTTTTACATGATTTGCAGTCCATCAGCGGATCTTGGAAACCACCGACGTGACCGCTGGCAACCCAAGTTTCCGGATTCAGTAAAATCGCGCTGTCTAGACCGACATTGTAAGGATTTTGACGAACAAAAACGTCCCACCAGGCGCTTTTAATCTTGTTTTTCAACAAAACGCCGAGGGGGCCGTAATCCCATGTATTGGCGAGTCCGCCATAGATTTCCGAGCCTTGAAAGATGTATCCGTATTGTTTGGCGTAACTGACGATGTTGTCTAAAGTGTTGTTCAAAGTATTCATCCTCTCCATATGGGCATAATATCTCATTTTAATTATAATGCTTCACTATCCAAAGTCAAGGCATATTATATATTTTGAAATATATAAACCTCAAAAAAACAATACCGGAAGGTTAATATCCGATTAATCCTTCCAGCACAGTCCTTGATTTTGTTTTGACATTGAGATGATAACTGTAGTAATCATCAAGCAGATGACGAAGCTCGATGATTGTCTTGACATTGGTTTCAATCGATGATGGTTTCGCCAAGTCGTAATAATACAAGAATTGAAACAGTTCGATGCATTCTTGGGAATGAACTTCACCGTTTGACGTATGGGTGTGACAAGTCATTCCGCCTTCTTTGACCGAAAATGACAAGTCATCGGTGTCTTTACAGATGACGCATTCACTGAATAGTGGATTCACTCCTAAAAGATAAAGAAGTTTGGCTTCGAACATGTTGATGTAGGGGATATAGTCATCTTCGGTTTCGACTCTATCGAGGATTTTCTTGACAAAAGGAAATGCCTTTTCGTGATTGAGTTCGCCCCTGGAAAACAGTTCAACCAATTCCAAAAGATGGGAGACATATGTCACTTTTTCAATCGAGGATTTGATGTTCTTGTAGAACACCAAAGTTTCTACTTCCTTGACTGTTTTGAGACTGCCTTTTCCCGATGCGTGAATGCGTACATACGAAATCGTGTCACGATTGGATAAAAATGGACTTTTGAGCTTCTTACCGCCATGAATCAGGTAGCTTTTGACGCCTTCTTCGGTGTACACATATAAAATTTGACTCGATTCTTTATAATCGAGATGTTTCAAAATGATGCCGGTTGTCTCTTCCAAATGAATTCACCTGACTTTATTGCTGAGACGGTTTGTATCCGTAACTTTTGAGATAATATTCGCGGTTTCGCCAGTCTTCTTCGACTTTCACAAACAGTTCGAGATAGACCTTCCTTCCAAGTAGTAGTTCAATGTCGACTCTGGATTTGGATCCGATTTGTTTGAGCATGGATCCGTTTTTGCCGATTAGTATTCCCTTTTGGGAATTACGTTCGACGATGATGGATGCAATAATTTCGACCAAATCTTTCTTGTGCTTCATTTGGTCGATGACGACCATGACGCTGTGAGGGACTTCGTCTTTGGTGAGTTCCAATACTTTTTCACGGATGAATTCGGTAATCATGAAAGTTTCCGGACGATCGGAAATTTCACCGTCGGGATAGAATTTCGGCCCTTCGGGAAGAAGTTTTTTGATGTCTTCGAGAAGATGGTTGACGTTGTCTCCAGTCAGTGCGCTGATGCCAAAACTGCCAGCGAACGGGAAGACTTTTTTGTACTCTTCGAGTGCCTCTCTTAGGCGACGGAAATCTTTGATCGTATCAATCTTATTCGCAATTAAAAAGACAGGCGTCTTGATACCTTTGATTTCCTGTAAAATCGCCATGTTACGCTCTTTGACATCATCAAAGGCATTGACGAGAAAAAGAACCAAATCGACGGCTTTTACGGTCGTGATGGCGGCGGATGTCATATACTCTCCGAGCTTGGTTTTTGCTTTGTGGATTCCGGGAGTATCCATGAAAATAAGTTGCGAATCTGGATCATTGTAGATGCCGGAAAAAACGTCTCTCGTGGTCTGCGGTTTGTCAGAGACAATCGCGACTTTTTGTTTCAAGACGTTATTGAGAAAGGTGGATTTTCCCACATTTGGTTCGCCGATGATGGCGATGAATCCGCTTTTGAACATGGATTACAAATCCTCTTTGGTGAAGCCAAATGGCAAAAGGTCAATATTCTTGACGGTTTTGACTTCGTTTTTGTTATTGACTAATAGCACTTCAGCGTCTTCTTCCATGAGTTCTCTCATGACTTGGCGACAACTTCCGCAAGGAGAAACGAAATAATCGTGGTCGGTGTAGACAACGATACGTTTGATGTCTTCTTTGCGAACGCCTTGGCTATAGGCAGCGAACAAGGCACTACGCTCTGCGCAATTGGATAATCCGTATGCGGCGTTTTCGATGTTGGTTCCAAGAAAGGTATTGCCATTTTTGAGTTCCAGCGCAGCGCTGACTTGAAACTTCGAATAAGGTGCATAGGAATTCTTGATGTTTTCTTGGGCGAGTTGAATTAATTTGTCCATAACTACTTACCTCACAAATCCGACCTGTTTCAAGATTTCTTCTTGAAGTGCGGTCATGATGTCTTCCTCTTCTTTGGTCTCGTGGTCGTATCCGAGACAGTGGAGAAAGCCATGTACGGATAGAAATGCCAATTCTCGTTCGAAGGAATGACCATATTGAAGAGCTTGTTCCTTCGTCTTGTCGATTGAAATGATGATGTCGCCAAGTTCATCTCCTTCATCCGTGTTCTCGAAAGAGAGCACGTCAGTGGCGTAGTCCTTGTGGCGATATTGTTTGTTCATCGCATGTATGTTTTCATTGTCGATGAGGACGACGCTGATAACCTTTCGTCCTTTCAAGGACATGTGTCGATAGGCTTCATTCAGCGCTGTTTGAATGATGGGTTTATATGTTTTTACATTGTCATAGGAATTGACGACGTTAATTCTGAGCATTTTCGAACCTCTGAATGATGGTTTGAACAAGCGGATGTCTGACGACATCGTGGTTTTCAAACGACATGATGAAAATGTCGGGTATATCATTCAAAATCTCTTTGGCACGGATTAAGCCGGAAACGATGTTCTTCGGTAAGTCCGTCTGTGTAATATCTCCAGTAACGACCATCTTGGAACCAAATCCGAGACGGGTCAAAAATAGTTTCATTTGGGCGCTTGTGGTGTTCTGCGCTTCATCCAAAATGACAAAGGCGTTTTCCAAAGTTCGTCCTCTCATATAAGCGAGCGGCGCGATTTCAATGATGCCTTTTTCAATCAGTTCTTCGGTTTGTTTCAAACCGAGAATTTCATACATGGCGTCATATAATGGTCGTAGATACGGGTCGACTTTCTCTTTCAAGTCGCCCGGGAGGAATCCCAGATTCTCCCCGGCTTCGACGGCAGGACGCGTGAGGACGATTTTCTTGATTGCGCCGTCTTTCAGTCGTTTTAAGGCAATCAAAACTGCCAAATACGTCTTTCCTGTTCCGGCAGGACCGATACCGAAGGTCAGTGTGTTTTTCTCGATGGCTTCGATGTATTGTTTCTGATGGATGGTTTTCGCAAAGATGGGTTTTCCCGTCAAAGTCTTGATGATTTCCTTGCGGGACAAGAACAAGTCCAGCAATTCTTCTTTCGTACTTTCTTGACGCATATGGTAGAGATAAATGATATCGCGCTCGTTAAAAAAGATGTTTTTTTTGACAAGCGTCATCAAAATCTCAAACAGGCGTTTGATGTCTTTGATTTTTTCCTCATCCGTCGTGTCGATAAGAATTTGATGGCTATTCGGGTAGATTTCCACATCAAACAGCGATTGAATGATACGGATGTACTTGTCGTTCGTTCCGAACAGGGTGACCATTTCCGACACGTTACTCAAATTCAGATCCATTTTTACCAGATCGACCAAACACAATCCCTCCTTATGAATATATAGAGATATTATATCACATTTTCTCCCGAAAACGTCCACTCTTCGGGGAAAAAAAGCACTTCAACAGTGTGAAGTGCTTTACAAGTTAAGGTCTGCGGCCTTGATTCTGACGTTGTTTCATTTTCTTTGAAACACTCGGTTTCAAATAATATTCTCTCTTACGGGCTTCAGCGAGCGTGCCAGCACGAGAAACGTCACGTTTAAAACGGCGCAATGCGTCTTCGATCGTTTCATTTTCTCTTACGATTGTTTTTGCCATTTGCTTTCACCCCTTTTCTTTTCGCACTTGCTATTATACACAATTCGGCAGAAAATGTAAACTAATTTTTTTCGGAAAATCGTAGTATTTTCAGCGCATATGTGTTATTATTGAGATAACTTTGACAAGAGGTGAGAATCATGTTGACTTTATTCTCTTTGAGCGATATGGACTGGAAGCAAATCGCCATATTTGCGGGTGCCGGACTTGTTTTGATCATCATCATCGCGGTCTTCATCAACAAGGGAAAATACCAAGCCCGATACAAAAATTTCTATAAGAAAATGGACAAGGCGTTAATCAAAAAGTATAACGGCAATCTCCTCAATGAAACCATCATGAGAGATTATGTCAAAGACCAGACAAACACGTACAAGTCCTTAAAACAAAAGGGTCGTAGCAAAGTAAATAAGTACTTTGAATACTTTTACAAGAATCTTCCTCAACTTGTTTTGTATAAGAGTTTTATCTCTGCGGACAAAAACAAAAGCGAAATCGTCATTCTACTTCTCGATGAATATGACAAAGTCGTATATCGCTGGGACAAGAGGCGGAAAGTCAAAGGGTTAATCAAAGCTTGCGACAAGTACCAAATGCTCACGCCGATGGTTGGTTACCTGTATGAATTGCCCTTGCATATTTATGAAAACGCGTCGTTCCGTTTCACGAACCACGAAAACGATTATTCTCTTAGTTATGACATCGTCAAGAACTTGAAGAGTGTCAAGCGCAAACAAAAAGCCCCGAAGATGACCAAGGCGGAAATCAAAGCGCAGGAAAAGGTCGAAAAGGCAAAAGCCAAACGGGAAAAAAAGACAAAAAAATGATTCTCGCAAGAGAATCTTTTTTTATGATTTTACAAAGATTCAACGACTATGGCAAGGCTTTCCGGATAGTTTTCTTCAACCAGTCGGACTTTGATGGGGCGTCCAATCCATTCGGGATTTCCAAGTGCCTTGACATAGATGTAGTTACCAGTATGTCCATAAAGATAACCATCATGAGCTTTTTCCGCGATCATTTCGAGGATAGAGCCAACCTGCGAGCGGATATAATTCTTTGCCAA
>Ga0172375_10005633_pt1 | contig 17982 bp, 15 predicted proteins | sample LakKiv1m_FD_114537 | JGI IMG/M metagenome (GOLD analysis project Ga0172375, IMG submission 114537) | Freshwater microbial communities from Kabuno Bay, South-Kivu, Congo - kab_092012_11.1m | ecosystem: Environmental > Aquatic > Freshwater > Lake | place: Democratic Republic of the Congo...
CAATGCTCACCCAGAGGTCTTCGATCTTTAACATGGAGTCCTCAGCTAATAAAAAGCCCTCAAAGCAAGCTTTGAGGGCTCGTCAAATTTGCTGAAGCAGGTGTGCCCTGCTCCCGGAGATTCCCTTCCGGGAAAGTCCGGTTACTGCACTTCCGGGCTGACCGGCAGCGGCTCCAGCTTGGGAGCTAACTTCTGATATTTCATGCCGAAAGCCCGAGTCTCAAAAGCCTTGGGATTGAAGGCCTTGGTCAGCTCTACCTCTTCCGGGGTCAGAATGTGGACGATGCCGTACTGATCCACAATGGCGAACCGCTCACCCTTGGCCAGACAGGAGGCCACGGTCTCTTCCCCTTTGAGTTCCTTTTTGGAGACGCAGAGCAATTTGGCGCCGGCTTTTGCCTGCGCCATGGCGACGCCCGCCACTAAACCCACGGCCACCAAAGCCAAAATCAACCCTACCACTACTTTTGAACGCATACTCTCCTTCCTCCTCTATGCTAAGGTTGATACCCGGCTTTCCTCCCCCCCCAGCGGAGTAAACGAGAAAAAGCCGCTAAACTCCTTTCACGCCTATAATATATGCCGGTAAAGGGGAATGTCAATTTAATTTATCGGGCAACCGGGAAAAAAACTCACTTTAACCGCGGTTCTCACCCTCCACCGTCTCTGGGAAAAAAGGGGTGGGAAAAAAGGGGTGGGAAAAAGGCGACGGCCAGGGGAGATGGTTTTTAATCAAGAAAAAATCCTGTTTTTTCTTGACGGGGAAAAGGACATCGTTTTATAAATCTTCATTAATCTCGGGAGAGCCTGGGAAAGAAATCGCGATAATTTGTTGAAATTATCACAATTCTTAGGTAAATTCTGTATATAAACCAAGAGTTATAGGTGGACTTTATGAAACCGCAAAAGCAGGGAAGTACACCGGTGGGCGCGGTGATGGTGGTCGGCGGCGGCATCGCCGGAATGCAGGCTTCTTTGGACCTGGCCAACGCCGGGTATTATGTCTATTTGGTGGAGGGTAAATCAGGCATTGGCGGGGTCATGTCCCAGTTGGACAAGACTTTCCCCACCAATGACTGCGCCATGTGAATTATCTCACCCAAGCTGGTCGAGGTCGGCCGGCACATTAACATTGAGATTCTGGCTCCCGCGCAGGTCATCGGCATCAACGGCGATCCGGGGAATTTCTCGGTCAAGGTGCGCCAGCGGGCGCGTTATATCGATATGGCCAAGTGCATCGCCTGCGGGTTGTGCGCCGAGAAATGCCCCAAGAAAGTCCCTGATGAATACAATCTGGGTCTGGCCAAACGCAAGGCCGTTTACTTGAGTTACGCCCAAGCGGTGCCTCCCAAGTATGCCATCGATAAGGAGACCTGCCTCTTTTTCAAAAAGGGCGGCAAGTGCAAGGCCTGTGAAAAGTTTTGCCCCACCGGCGCGGTGGATTTTTCCCAGGTGGACGAGGATAAGGAGATCTCCGTGGGCACGGTCATCCTGGCCGCGGGCTTCCGGCCTTATGACCCCACCAAATACGGCGCCTATCACTACGCCAATTTCCCCAATGTGGTCACCGGGCTGGAGTTCGAGCGGATTCTGGCCGCGGCCGGGCCTTTCCACGGCCACATGGTCAGGCCCTCGGACCATAAAGAGCCCACGCGGATCGCCTGGCTCCAGTGCGTCGGCTCCCGGGATCTGAACCACTGCGACAACAGCCACTGCTCCGCGGTCTGCTGCATGTACGCCATCAAAGAGGCGATCATCGCCAAGGAGCATAGTAAAGAGCCTATGGATGCGGCAATTTTCTTTATGGATATCCGCACCCACGGCAAAGAATTCGAAAAATACTACTGGCGGGCCCGGGATGAATTCGGCGTCCGCTTCATCCGTTCCCGGGTCCATACCATCGACCCGGTGCCGGGCACCGACGACGTGGCCATCCGCTACCTGCTGGAAGACGGCACCTTGAAGACCGAGACCTTCGACCTGCTGGTTCTGTCCAACGGGTTCGAGGTCTCCCCGGAAGTGCAGGACCTGGCCAAGACCCTGGGCGTGAAGGTGAACGCCAATAAGTTTGCCGACACTTCGTCCTTTACGCCCGTGTCCACCAGCCGGCCGGGCGTCTACGTCTGCGGCGCGTTCCAGGGCCCCAAGGACATCCCCCAGTCGGTTATGGAGGCTTCGGCCGCGGCTGCGGCGTCCAGTGAACTCCTGAGTTCCGCCCGCTTTTCCCTGGCCAAGAAAAAGCCCGTATTTGAAGAGCGGGACGTTTCCCAGGAAGAGCCCCGCATCGGCGTCTTCGTCTGCCACTGCGGCATCAATATCGCCAGCGTCGTCGACGTGGAAGGGGTAAGGGACTACGCCAAGACGCTCCCCTACGTGGCCCACGTGGAGAACAGCCTCTTTGCCTGCTCCCAGGACACCCAGGAACTCATCAAGGAGCGCATCCGGGAGCACAAGCTGAACCGGGTGGTGGTGGCCTCTTGTACACCCCGGACCCATGAACCCACCTTCCAGGAGACCATCAAAGAAGCCGGTCTGAATAGGTTCCTCTTCCAGATGGCCAACATCCGGGACCAGGGCTCCTGGGTGCATATGAACGTACCGGAGGCGGCCACCAGGCGGGCCAAGGACCAGGTGCGCATGGCTGTAGCCGCGGCCGCGTTGCAGCCCCCCCTGCGGGAATTCGACCTGCCCGTCACCAAGGCCGGTCTGGTTATCGGCGGCGGCGTAGCCGGCATGGAGGCCGCGCTGGGATTGGCCGGCCAGGGCTATAAAGTGGACCTGGTGGAAAAGAAGGATTTTCTGGGTGGTCATGCCCTGAAGCTCAATAATACCTGGAACGGCGAAGCGGTGCGGCCCTATGTGGATGAGCTGGTGCAGAAGGTAGCCGGCAACCCCCAGATTACTGTGCACCTCGGCTCCGAGGTTGCCAATGTGGAGGGGTTTGTGGGCAACTTCAAGAGCACCGTCTCCACCCAGGGCCGGGAAACGCTGGTGGAGCACGGCACCGCCATCATCGCCATCGGCGGCCACTCCTTCAAGCCCACGGAATATCTCTATAAAGAGAATCCCAAGGTCCTGCTGTCCCTGGAAATGGATCAGGCCCTCCGGGAAAAGAATCCCATGGTCACCGGCGCCAAGAGCGCGGTTTTCATCCAGTGCGTGGGCTCCCGGGAGCCGCAGCGCCCTTATTGCAGCCGGGTCTGCTGCACCCATTCCGTGGAAAGCGCGCTCAAGCTCAAAGAGATCAATCCGGACATGGACGTCTACGTCCTGTACCGGGATCTGCGCACCTACGGCCTCAGGGAGAACCTCTACAGGGAAGCCCGGGAAAAGGGCGTGATCTTCATCCGCTTCGACCTGGAGAATAAGCCCCAGGTGGAGCAGGATGCCGGGGGCACACTTACGGTCACGGTCCGGGACCACGTCCTGGGCATCCCCGTGCACCTGCATCCCGATGTCTTGACCCTGGCCTCCGCCATCATCGTCAAGGACCAGGAGAAGATAGCCAAGCAGTTCAAGGTGCCTTTGACCAACGACGGGTTTTTCCTGGAAGCCCACATGAAGCTCCGGCCCGTGGATTTCGCCACCGAAGGCGTCTTCGTCGCCGGCCTGGCCCACTACCCCAAACCCACGGATGAATGCATCGCCCAGGCCAAAGCCGCGGCGGCCCGGGCCGCAGTGGTCCTGGCTCAGGATGCCATCCGGGCCGGGGGCGTGGTGGCCCAGATCGACCCGGCCTTGTGCTCCGGCTGCCAGGCCTGCGTGGGGGTTTGCCCCTTCGGGGCCATCTCCTACAAGGAGCGGGAAGACGTCTGCGAGGTCAATCAGGCCCTGTGCAAGGGTTGCGGCACCTGCGCGGCCACCTGCCCCTCGGAGTGCATCACCCTGTTCGGGTTCAGCCACAAGCAGATCTACACCCAGGTGGATGAGGCCCTGGAAGAACTGGAAGCCGCCATGGAAGAGGCCGCGGGCTGATAAACCTTACGCCAAGACGCAAAGGCGCAAAGACGCAAATTTAAGAGAGAAGGTTCCCATATGTCCGATACTAATTTTGAGCCGAAAATCATCGGGTTTTTTTGCAACTGGTGCACCTATGCCGGAGCGGACCTGGCGGGGGTCAGCCGCCTCCAATACCCTCCTAACATCCGGGTCATCCGGGTCATGTGCTCCGGCACGGTCTCGCCGCATCACGTGCTCCGGGCCTTCCAGAAGGGAGCCGACGGCGTGCTCATCGGCGGCTGTCACATCGGCGACTGCCACTATCTCCGGGGCAATTTCATGACCATCAAACGCATGCGCTTTCTCCAGGACCTCCTGAAGTTCACCGGTTGTGACGAAGGAAGGCTCCACCTGGAGTGGATCTCCGCCGCGGAAGGCCCCAAGTTCGCGGAGACGGTGCGGAATTTTACCGAAAAAATCAAAAACATGGGCCCCTCCCGCCTGAAACTGGCGGCCCAGGCGGCGTAGGGGCGCACCCCAGTGTGCGCCCTTTCGGAGGCCGACAAGAATCGGCCCCTACAGACTAGATTAAGGACATTTCCCTATGGATAAATTACGTGTAAAGGTCCGGAAACTCCTGCAGGAAGGCAAAGTGGCGGGATATGTCGGCTACATCATGAAGGACAGCCACCCTCTGCCCCATTTTTTTACCAAAGAGCGCTTGGAGGAGGTGGACCAGGCCATTGTCGCGCCCGGCGCCGCCCGCTATCCCCTGGACAAACTGCTGCAGCAGGTGGCGGAGCGCTACCCGGAGGACACCTTTGCCATCCAGGTGCGGGGCTGCGACGAGCGGGGTTTGAACGAGCTCTACAAGTGGGGCCAGCTGGACCCGGAAAAGGTGGTGCTGGTGGGCGTAGCCTGCCCCCAGGATCAGGCCGATTACTGCGAGTGCCCCGGCCCCTGGGCCTCGGTCATCGATTACGGCGAGAAGTGCCAGCCCGTGGCCAAAAGCCAGCGGGTGGAGCGGATCGACGCCCTGGCCGAGGAAGATGCCTTTCAGGAGTGGCTGGGCCACTTTAAGAAATGCATCAAATGCTACGGCTGCCGGGACGTCTGCCCCATGTGCTTCTGCAAGGAGTGCTCTTTGGAACACCCGGATCTGATGAGCACCGGCACGGTGCCCCCGGACACCATCTTTCAGTTGGTGCGGGCCATCCATATGGCCGGGCGCTGCATTGACTGCGGCCTTTGCGAAGAAAACTGCCCCGCGGATATCCCCTTGCGGGTGCTGTACAAGAAGGGGAATGCCCTGGTGCAGGATTTGTTCGGCTACCAAACCGGTTCCCCGGAAGCCGGCGCCTCTCCCTGGAAGATGCTGGGAGACGAGTCCACCCTGGACACCAAGCCCATGTAAAGACAGTTTTTAGTTTTCAGTTTTTAACAAAACAGCGGGTCTCACGGGGCCCGCTGTTTTTGTCTAATAATTTGGTGGAGGTGGAGTCAGTGACCGGCAGGGTTCTTCAATTCCTTACTAAAAACTAAAAACTTAAAACTAAAAACCGTCTTTTAACCCTTGGCCGGCAGCACCCGGTGCTTGTGGGAATAAGGGGAGCTTTCCAGGACCAGTTGTTTGCCCCGGCGGTTGACCACATTGATGAGCAATGGCCCCATGAGGTTGGCGGTCATATCCTGGGGCCGGCCCGGGGGAATGGTCAGGATCACCAGCACCTTCAAGTCCTGGAGGCTTTTTACTTCCAGTTCTTTTTGGATGCCGTTAATGGGGCCGACCTGATAATCGGGCAGGACAAAGACGGGGTCCATGACCACAAAGGCCAGATCCGGCTTGTCCAAGGACTGGAGCCAGAGGAAAGGGGATTCCTGGCCGTGCTCGATGAGGACGTAGCGGTGTAACTCAGAAAACCCCAACAGCCCGGGGCTGAAGGTAATGATCTGGTCTTCCCGCACCATGATGTCACCGAAGTTCTTGGTGGCAACGGTGGCAGAGACGGGCTCAGCCGGAGTTTTTTGGAGGTCTGTGGTCATCGATCTTTCTTCTGCTTCCAAATATGGGCAATTTCCTTCAAATCCACATCTCTGACACCCGCGGCCCGGAGGTTTTCCTCCTGGATGCGCTGGTAGATTTCCTCCCGCAAGACCACCACATCCGACGGGGCCTCAATGCCGATCCGGATCTGTTTGCCCCGGATTTCCATAATGGAGATGCGGATATCATCTCCAAGAATTATGCCTTCGCCGATCTTGCGAGTAAGGATTAGCAAATCAACCTTCCTGGTTGTTTGGAGGTTGCCGCTTTTTGCCGGAAACCCCCCCGGCTTCCCTGCCTGTTTATTCTGGGCCGCAATAACGCCTCCAGCCGGTGGGCAGGGGAACCTTCAAGGCCACCAGCATTATATCCAAATCCCCTGCTAATCCCTACCTCTCTTTTGGGCGAAGGCGAAATTTTTTGAGATTATCTTACATAAAGTCCAACAGACTCATCCCCATGACCATGGAAGCGGCCTGCAAGGCCGCCTGATAGGCCAATTGCTGGTTCGCCAGAGTGGTGGCAGCCGCCACCAGGTCAGTATCTCCTTTATTGGCAATGTTCTTGGTGAGTTGGTCGGTCAAAGTGTCGTATGCGTTCTGCTTGACCTCCACCCGGTTGAGCGCGGCCCCCAAACCAGCCAGGGTGGAGGTCAATTGGGATTGATAATCTTTCAGCTCTTGCATGCGGGCTCCCACCTCTCCGGCGTCGTTGGCCTCCAGGTCGCTTTTCAAGTGGGCCATGATCTGAAAGAGATCGTTTTGCCCTCCGGCGCCGCCCACCACCTGGCTCCCCACCTGGCTTACCGCCATGCGGCTGTTCCGGCCGATACCCAACTCCAGGGTGTTATTATCACCTTGGTAACTTATCGGTTGATATACGGAAATAGTAAAGCGGTCTCCTGCGACCCAGTTGGTGGCCGGGGGAGGGGAGGTTGGGTCAAAGTTGACATGAACCCCATTGCCCAGATTCTCATCAGTGGAAGTGGTGGCGGCGGTGCTCCAGGTTTGGCCCCCATCCTGGGAAATCTGATAGGTGGCTGTACCGGTGGCCCCGCCGGAGACTATTTGCACCATATAAGTGGTGGAACTGGTGCCGGTATAGGTGCCGGAGGAAGTGGCCGCGCCGGTTGAACCGGTTTGCAGATTCATCACCGGCGGCTGGATGGCGAAGACTCCGGTGGTAAAGGGTTCCGTGTCAATCTTATAACCGCTCAAAATATAATGGCCCTGGTACCGGGTGTTGCCCATTTGCACAAATTCGTCCAGATACTGCTGCACCTGTTGGGCCGCGGCCGCGCGCTGCGAGGCCGTGTAAGTGCCGGTGGCCATCTGTTCGGCTAACGCCGCGGTGGAGCTGACCAGCGTGTTGATGTTGGTCAGCGTCGTTTCCGTGACCGACAACCAGGAATTGGCGGTATTCAGGTTGCTCTTATATTGGGCCACCTGGGACGATTCCGTATTCAGGCCCATCAAGGCCCCAACGTCCACCGGATTGTCGCTGATCTCCTGATATTTGCGGCCGGTGGCGATAGTGGCATTGGTATACTGCATCTCAGATGTTATTCTCTGCAACTGCGATTGGATATTTCCGAAAATAGTGGGCATGGAGACGCGCATAACCTTATCCTTATGTCTTCAGAGTCAGCAGGGTCTGCAGCATTTCGTCGGCCGTAGTGACCATCTTGGCTGCGGCTTGATAGGCCCGTTGATACTTGATGAGGTTGGCCAATTCTTCATCCAGGGACACCCCGGAGACCGAATCCCGCATCTGCTGGAACTGGTCCACCAGCCCCTGATAATAAGTCTGTTGGTTGCCGGCCTGTTCCGCATCCAGGCCCATATTCGTCACCATTTGTTGATAAGCGTCACTAAAAGTGAGACCATCCGGACCCACCGGCTGATCACCCAGGTCGGCCAGGAGCAGGGAGTTGCTGTTATCCCCCGGAGGATGGGCGCCGGTGGCATCGATCTGCCCCGTGGCGATAAGGTCCGAATTGTTCGCTACGTTATCTGCGCCAATACTCGTTCCGGAGTCGTTGATGCCGATGGTCCAGGCGCTGTCGCCCTTGAAAAAGGTGTTGATGCCCAGGGCCATGAGAACATTGCTGTCGTCCTCGGAAAATCCAAAAGTAAAGCCCGCATCCCCGGTGATCAGCAGGCGGTTCTCCGAGCCGGAGGTGTCCACGGTGGCGCTGATGCCGGCGATGGCGTCGAGGTCTGCGGCCAGGCTGTTCAGGGTGGTGGTCCCGTCGATGGTGATGGTGGTGGCTGTGGACGCGCCGGTGCTGTCTTCCACATGGACGACAAAGGTGCCGTTGGTGATCCGATCCCCGAAGGCCAGATCAGGGTTATTCTCAAGGACCACATCAGCGTTGTTTACATAGTTGGAACTCAGGACTTTGGATAACAGGTCCAGCCCCACCCCCTGGCTGTGCTGCATATTGACCTGGGCGACGAGTTCTTTGGCCAGGTCGTCCAGCTCGGTCTGGTATTGGGGGATCAGGGTGTCCCGGACATTTATCAGGGAGGAAAGTTTGCCCCCCGCAATGCTGGAAGTGATGTCTACCGACGTGCCCCCGGGACCGTTCCAGAGGACTTCCACGGTATCACTGGCTGATATTTGGGAACTGAGCGTCCAGGAATTCACGCCTTCCACCAGGGAGTCCCCGTTGGGCAAGGTGACATTGATAGTCCCGTCGCCGGTGGTGTAGTAGCTGACGCCGATGAGCCCTGAAAGCTTATTTAGCGCCGAATTCCTTTGGTCCCGCAGATCGTTGGCCTGTTGGCCGTTAACCTCGGAGGAAATAATCTCCTTGTTAAGCTGGGCGATCTCGGAGCTATAATTATTAATTTCCGTGATGGTGGGACCGATCTCCTGGGTGATGGCAGTGCGGTTCTGAACCAATTGGTCGGCCCGGGAATTGAGGGCATCGGCCAGATTCTGGGCCTGGGTTATCAGGGCCTGCCGCTCCCCCGCGCCGGAAGGATTATCTGACAGGGTCCCCCAGGCATTAAAAAATCCGGAAATAAGCTGGCTCATGCCGCTGTCCTGGGTCTCATTGAAATAAGAGGCTATTTGGTCCAGGGCAGTTTTGGTGGACTTGTTTTCCGCCAGCAGCGAGGTATTTGCGTCCAGTCTGGAGGTGACGAAGGGATTAAAGGCCCGTTCGATACCGGTCACCGTGACCCCGTAGCCCAGGGGACCGTAGGGGGAGGGGATGGGGGTGCTGGTCTCGAATTGCACGATCTGGCGCGAGTACCCGGGGGTGTTGACGTTGGAGATGTTGTGACTGGTGACCTCCACCCCCAGTTGCTCAGCCGCCAGGGCCCTTTTGGCAATATCCATCAATCCCAGTATGCCGGACATCTTCAGTTCCCCGCTTAATAGGGTAACGAAAAACTAAAACCTAAAAACTGCATTTCAAGCTTGCCGGTGAAACAGGGTTCTCCCTGAGCCCGGATCCACCCGGCCTTCCGCCCGATAAAGTCCCGGTCCGGGAGGGAGGAATTGGCCGATAAAATCCTGAATCACCTCCAGGGAGGCGGTGATGATCTCCCGATTGCGCAAGTTGAGGGAGGCCACCTGGCGCTGCAAGCGGCCCAGGTCCTTTTCAAGGGCTGCGGCGCTTGCCGCCGGCGCGGGCGGCTCCTCCGTCCGGGCCTTCTTTACCACCAACAGGAGTTCCAGGATCTTTTCCTTAGATGCGGCCAGGCTCAGTATCGTCTCCTCCTGGGCTGTCGCCAGGGCCTGGGCCTCCTGTTCCAGACAATCCAGGAGTTCCTGGTACAGGGAAATCTCCTGAAGGATCAGGGGAGTCGGTTCGGGCTGCTTCATTCTGGTTCTCCTTGCGGTTGGGCGGTATGCGGTTTTGCAGGGTCTCGAAAAGGCGGCGGGCCAGGCCGATGCCGCCCCCTGTGGCCAGGGCCTGGGCCACCTGTTGTTCGTAAAGATGATTGTATTCCATCCGCTTTTCGCGGTTATCCACGCTGGTGACGAAGGTCTTGCGCATCTGCTGCAGGAGCTGGGTGAGGAAAACCCCCTCCACTTCGGTGCAGACCTTGGCCAGGTTCTGGCGCTGGGCCTCCGGGTTCTTGGCCTTATACTGCAGAGAAGAGAGAGAAGTCAGGCCGGTGGTGCCCGTGGGGCCGGAAGGCAAAGCGGTCATGATATTGGTGCCCATTTACGCTCCTCAGATGATCTGCAACTCGGCCTGGAGGGCTCCCGCTGCTTTGATGGCTTGCAGGATGGCGATCAGATCCCGGGGGGTGACGCCGATGGCGTTCAATGCCTGGACCACCTGGCCGATATTCACGCCCTCCGGCAAAACCATGAGGCGGTCGGCTCCCTCTTTCACAGTAATGGAGGTATCCGGCACCACCGCGGTTTGGCCCTGGGAGAAGGGCAGGGGCTGGGAAATCCGTGGCCTTTCCTTGATTTGGATCATGAGATTGCCATGGGCGATGGCCACCGTGGACAGGCGAACGTTGTCACCCATAACCACCGTGCCATTGCGTTCGTCGATGATCACTTTGGCCACCGCGTCCGTCGCGATTTCCAGGTTCTCCAGGGAGGCCAGCATGGACACCAGCCTGTCTTTATAGCCCGGGGGCAGCTTGATGTGGATAGTGCCGCTGTCCTTGGAAGACGCGAAGGTGCCGTGGAGATGCTTGTTGATGGCCCCCACGGTCCGGGTGGCAGTGGTAAAATCCGGGGTATTGAGAGCAATGACCACGTCTTCTTTACTGGCAAAATCAAAGGGTATCTCCCGTTCCACGGTGGCGCCGTTGGCGATGCGGCCGGCGGTGGGATGGTTCTTGGTGATCCCGCCCCCGGCATCGCCGCTGGCGGCAAAGCCGCCCACGGAGATGGGGCCCTGAGCCATGGCATAAACCTGGCCGTCCACCCCTTTCATGGGAGTAAGCACCAAGGTGCCGCCCTGGAGACTCTTGGCGTCGCCCATGGAAGAGACCAGGATATCGATACGGGACCCTACCCGGGCAAAGGGAGGAAGCATCGCAGTCACCGCCACCGCGGCGATATTTTTCACCTTCATTTTGCTCAAGTTGGCGTGTACCCCCAGATTGGCCAGCATATTGGCCAATTCCTGGACGTTAAAATCCACGTTAGTGCCGTCGCCGGTGCCGTTCAGCCCCACCACCAGGCCGTTGCCCAGGAGCTGGTTGTCTCGCACGCCCTTAAAGGAGGCAACGTCCTTCAGGCGGATGGCCTGGGCCGGAGTTGGCCAGGAAAAAGCCAGCAATCCCGCCACACAGCAGCAGCAAGCCATCAAGAACATCCGGTATCCCGGGCGCCAGGTTCCTCTTTGGTCGTCTGATCTCGCTAAGTACCGCATTTTTCTCACCATGGCCAAATATGGTCGATAATTCGGGTCAGCCACCCCTGCCGTTGTTTATCGGACACTACCCCGAGCCCGCTGATTTCCATCCGGGCCTCCGCCACTTTGGTGGAGGTAACCGTGTTGTTGGTATCCAGGTCTTCGGGGCGCACTATTCCCGACAAGGTGACTAGTTCTGTTTCATTATTGATTTTCATTTGGCGCGAACCCTGGATCACCAGATTGTTATTGGGAAGAATCTGGATGACCCGGGTGGTCATATAAGTGGTAAAGCTGCTTTGCCGAGCCGTGTTTCCCGTCCCTTTGGAGGTGTTGCCCACCGTGCCTTCAATGGCGTTTTCTGCGGTCACGTTGGCATCACTAAACGTTTTAAATTGCGGCAGACGGAGTCCGAGAAGGGAGGTGACGCCAACTTTGACCCCGGAAGACCTATCGGCTTGGGTGGTGGCCTGATCTTGGGCCTGGGTGGTCTCCAATATGGCCACGGTGACGATATCACCCACGTTACAGGCCCGCAGATCGGCCAGCAGCCCTCGCTGCCCTCTGGCGGCCCAAATGGACCCTTCCTGGGGCGGCGGCGAGGGGGGCAGGGGCAGGGCCTTGGGAGGATCCATGACCACCCCTTTGGTTTGGGTGTGATTGGGTGAGACGCAGGCCCCGATGATTAGGACGAGACCCAGTACCATCCAGAGACCAGGAAATTTTTGCAGGCTCATAAAATCACCTTCACGGTTTTGGCATCCATCACTTCTGCTTGAAACTCTTTTTTGCTCTTGGAATTGCGGACGCGGACATGCCGCCCCAGATAGCCGTCCTCCCGGGTCACGCCCCTGGTGGTAATCACCAAACCGTTCTGATCCAGGACCACCGTCACTTCTTCCCCCCTCTTGATCAACGGGGTGTGGCTGAGGTGGCGGCTGGTCAGAATTTCCTGGGGGCCCAGGCCCTTGGCCAGCATCTGGCCCACGACCTGCTTCTCCCTGGTGAAGATATCCCTTTGGGAGAGACCGGTCACATCGCGCTTGCAGAGGCGCACATCTCCGGGGCCGATCGCCGTTTGCGGGGACAATGACCGGGTGGCGCAGATCACCTTCTGTTCCAGGGTGACTTTGCCAACAACCTTAAATCGTTTCACGGAGCGTCCCTCTTTGAGGACCGCCATTTCCAGGGTCACTTCGCCCAGAGGCCGGTCTGCTCCTTTGGGAGGCAATACTTCCAGGGTAAACTTTTTATCCGGCAGCAGGACCGGCTCGTCCTGGGGGTAAATCTGGATGTGCAACTCCGACGCGGGCCAGGGATTCTGGTCCTGGATATAGCGCCGGAAAGCCGCGGCTATCTCTTCACTGTCCAGGACGACTCCCGTTTGGCGCACCTGAATGGCCGGGGGTAAATCCCCCCCCTTGAGCACTTCGGCTAGGCCCATCTGGGTCAGGCGATATTGCAGGAATTCCCGGGTCAAGGTGAAGAGCTGTCCCGGGGGGGGAGCGGACCAGATGAGCGCCTGGCCGAATTTTTGGGCCAGGTCCGGGGGCAGGTTGGCGATATTATTCAAAGTGACGTATTCGCCGGCCGCAGCCGCATCCGTCCGGAACTGCCAGGAAGGCTGGTCGTCTTCCGGCCAGGCCTCAGATACTGAGAAGACCAGGACCAGAAGGGCCGTTAACATCAATAGTCTCCCCAAAAGCCGCATTTTAGTCATCCTCCTGCCAGGCCGTCTTAAGTCTTAAGGCTGGCGACCCGCTCCATCATTTGATCCGCGGTCTGGATGGCCTTGGAGTTGAGCTCATACGCCCGCTGGGCGATGATCATGTTGACCATCTCTTCCATAACGTTGACGTTGGAGACTTCCAGGTAGCCCTGGGCCACGGTGCCTACTCCGTCGATCCCTGGTTTCCCTTCAATGGGTTCTCCCGAGGCCTGGGTCACCTGGAAGAGGTTGCGCCCCACGTTGCTCAATCCCGCCTGGTTGGGGAAGGTGTAGAGGCTGATTTGCCCGGAGGCCACCGTTTTGTTGTCCGGTCCGTAACAGGTGATCTTGCCGCTGGAGTCGATGGAGGTGAAAACCGTGGTGACGGGGACGGTGAACTCCGGCTGCACCCGGTCCCCATTGGGGGTGGTGATGAAGCCGTCCTTATCCATTTTGAAAGACCCGGCCCGGGTGTAATATTCGAGGCCTTGGTTGAGGATTTTGAAGAAGCCCTTACCCTCAACGGCTATGTCCAGTTCGTTCTCGGTGTGGACGTAATCACCCTGGGAAAAGATTTTGTTGATAGCCACGGGCCGGACCCCCAGGCCCACTTGCAGGCTGGTGGGCACCTGGCCGCCGCCGGGGAGTTCACCTCCTGCCTGGCGGGTGGTTTGGTACATCAGGTCCTCAAAATCTCCCCGGCTCTTTTTAAAGCCGGTGGTATTGACGTTGGCCAGGTTGTTGGAAATGATATCCAGCCGCAACTGCTGGGCCCCCATGCCGGTGGCCGCAGAAAACATCCCGCGAATCATGGCTGCTTCTCCTCCCTCTTAAGCAGGCGTGCCGATCTCATTAATGACCTTTTGGTCCTTGGCTGCTAAGGTGTCCAAAACCTTCATGTAATTCTCGAAGGTGCGCTGAATGCTCACCAGTTGCACCATCTGGCCGGTGGGGTCGATGTTGCTTTCCTCGATCTCCCCCTCCCGCACCTTGGTGGACTGGGCCTCAGTTTCCTCCCCGGAGTCCCGGGTGCGGAGATATAAATTATGCCCTTGGGGGGCCAGACCCTGGGGATTGGGGAAATCAACCACCGCCATTTGGTCACCCAGGGACTTGTCCATATGGACGCCGCCTTCCTGGTCCATGTAGAAATTCTGGTCAATGGCGTTCAGGGTAAGAGGGCCGTTTTTCCCCAGTACCAGAAAGCCTTCTTGGGTCGTTAACTGCCGATCGGCGTTAAGACGGAACGTGCCGTTACGGGTATAGCGAAGGCCCTGGGGGGTCTGCACTTTGAAGAATCCCGGGCCGTCCAGGGCGAAGTCGGTTTCGCCCCCCGTCTGGTGGAGGCTGCCCTGGGTAAAGTCCCGGGAGCGGACGTCCACATAGGAAGCGGGCCGATTCCCCAGGGGATCGGCGGCTTCCTGGGAATCCAAACGCCAGAGATAAAGGAGTTCCTGTTTGAACCCCGGGGTACTGGTATTGGCCAGGTTATGACTGAGTCGTTCCAACTCCTTAGAGGCCCGTTGACCCATATAGGCGGCCATGTTCCAACCTATCTGCACCTGTTGATCCTCCTTGGGGTTTGTCCTGCTGGCGCCTGCATCGATCTCTTCGGGCGCATCCTGGCAATCTTGGATGCAAAGGGAGTGCCAAAGGGTATTTTATTGTATTTATTAGTAATATTTGATTTTGGCGCGCGGCGGCACCGCCTTTTCCCGGGAAAAAGTTGCCCACATTAGCTCATTGAGGCGTTATTGCCCCGCCGCCGGGGCCTCTAGCCAAATATCTTGAAAATTGTGGGATTTCCGGATATTCTCTAGAAAAAGACCGTAATGGGAACACCGGCGGGGCTCCCCTTGTTTCTTTAATCCCCAAAACGGGTAGTGCCGCGAGACCCCTGGGCCCCGGGCCCATGACTCCGGTCTCCAGACTATTAATCAGTGTCTTTAACTCACCATCAGATCGAAATTCCGAGAACCGCGGCTGCCTGGCAGGAAGCCGTGCTGGCCCTTGCCCGGGGAGACAGGAAGATCCGTCTCCAGGGTCTTACCCCGGCCGCGGGGGCCTTTGTGCTGGCCCGGCTCTTTCACCAGCTGCGCCGGCCTTTTCTCGTCATCACCCCCAATACTGCGGCCCACGAGGTTTTTTTCAAGGACCTGGCCTTTTTCTCTCCAAAGGAACCCCCGGGGCCGGACCCCTGGCCCCGGCTCCTCCTCTTTCCGGCCCATGAAGTCCTGCCCTTTAAAGAACTCAGTTTTGACACCGAGGTGAGCTGCGCCCGGGTGGGTGCGGCTTATCTCTCCTTCACCTCCCGGGAGCCCTGGATGATGGTGGCTCCGGCCGCGGCCTTGCGTCAGAAGCTGCCTCCTCCTGAGCGTCTTCAAGAAGCGCTGGTCTATGCGGTGGCCGGGGAGAACCTGGAGCGGGACTCGTTTGTCCGGGCCCTGCTGGCAGGCGGCTATGAGCGGCGGCCGGTGGTGGAGGAACAGGGGGAATTCAGTGTGCGCGGGGGGGTCATTGATCTGTTTCCGCCCCTCTATGCCCAGCCGGTGCGTCTGGAGTTCTGGGGGGATGAGGTGGAATCCCTGCGCTTCTTCGACCCGGCCAGCCAGCGCTCCCGGGGTTCCCTGGAAGAGCTTCTCATCCTACCGGCCAGTGAGGTGATTCTGGATGCTGCGGCCCGGGAACACGCTCTATCCCGGCGCAAACGCCGCCAGGACCCCCAGTTTTGGCAAAACGTGCAACTGGGGCGGCATTTCCCCCGCATCGAACGCCATCTCGAAGATTTCTATGAACAGCCCCAAACCTTGTGGGACTACCTGCCCCCGGACACGGTGGTGGCGGAGTGGGACCCCCTGAACCTGGCCCAAGACCTCCGGAAGTTGGCGGAGCAGACTACGGCTGAGCCCCGGGGCTGGCTTGATGAAAAACCCTGGGAAGAACGGACCCGCAGCTTTGCCACTGTTTCCTGTCCCCTGCTGTCCATGGGGATGCCGGAGGAGGGTAGGGAATTCCTCTTCCAGGTGGAGGGCAATGAGGGACTGGCCCCGGAGCTGGCCCGGGCCGGGGCCGAGGCGGGGCGGCTGATTCCCGCCCTGGCCGTCCGTCTCGAAGAGTGGCGCCGGGACGGGTTTCACACCATCCTGGTCTGCCTCAGCCGCCACCGGGGCGAGCGCCTGGCCCAACTCCTGGGGGAGGAAGACCTGGAAGCGGCCTTTACCCTGGAGCCTTCCTGGGAGCCCGGGGGCCAGGTGGAAATCACCGTGGGGGAATTGTCCGGGGGCTTCCGCCTTCTGGCCGCGGGCCTGATTGTTCTCACCGAGGACGAGGCCCTGGGCTTCCGGCCCGAGCGCCGGCGCCGCAAAGAGTCCCGGCCCCTCCAGTTTCTCACCTCCCTGGAAGACCTGGAGGAGGGGGACGCGGTGGTCCACCTGGATCACGGCATCGGCATCTACCGGGGCCTGCTCAAGCTGGCCGTGGCCGGGGAGGCCAACGATTTCCTGGATCTGGAGTACCAGGGAGGTGACCGCCTCTACCTGCCGGTGGACCGCCTCCACCTGGTGCAGAAATACCTGGGCGTGGAAGGGGTCAAACCCCGTATCGAACGCCTGGGGGGCAAGTCCTGGGAACGCACCAAAAAGAAGGTCAAAAAGGCGGTGGAAAAGATCGCCCGGGAGCTGGTGGAGCTTTATGCCGCCCGCCGGGTGCTGCCGGGCCACCACTTCTCCCCGCCGGACCCCATGTTCCGGGAGTTCGAGGCCACCTTTGAGTACGAGGAGACCTCCGACCAGCTCCAGGCCATCCAGGAGGTCCTGGAGGACATGACCGGGGAGAAACCCATGGACCGCCTGATCTGCGGCGACGTGGGCTACGGCAAAACCGAGGTGGCCCTGCGCGCCGCGTTTAAGGCGGCCATGGACGGCAAACAGGTGGCCGTGCTGGTTCCCACCACCGTCCTGGCGGAACAGCACTACGACACCTTTTCCCGGCGCCTGGCTCCCTATCCCCTGGAGGTCCGGGTCCTGAGCCGCTTCAAGACCACGGCGGAACAGAAGCGGATCCTGGCCGATCTGGCCCAGGGAAAGGTGGATATCATCATCGGCACCCACCGCCTGGTGCAAAAGGACGTGGCCTTCAAAGACCTGGGGCTGGTGATCGTGGACGAGGAGCAGCGCTTCGGGGTGCGCCAGAAGGAAAAGATGAAGGAGTGGCGTCGCACCGTGGATGTCCTGACCCTCACCGCCACCCCCATTCCCCGCACCTTGCAGCTCTCCCTCACCGGGCTGCGGGAATTGAGCGTAATCAATAGCCCGCCGGAGAACCGCCACTCCATCCGCACCTATCTGTGCCACCCGGAAAAGGCGGTAATCCAGGCGGCCATTCGCCGGGAATTGGCCCGGGGGGGGCAGGTCTTTTTCATGCACAACCGGGTGCACAACCTGGGCACCTGGGCCCGCCACCTCCAGGAAATGGTTCCGGAGGCCCGGGTGGCCATGGCCCACGGCCAGATGCCGGAGCGGGAGCTGGAAAGGGTCATGCGCCGCTTCAGCCGGGGGGAGGTGGATGTCCTGGCGTGTACGGCTATTATCGAGGCCGGACTGGATATCCCCGCGGCCAATACCATCATCATCAACCGGGCCCATACCCTGGGGCTGGCCCAGCTTTACCAGCTCCGGGGCCGGGTGGGACGCAGCCAGGCCCAGGCTTACGCCTACCTCCTGGTCCCCGGGGAAGCGGCCCTGTCCACTGAGGCCCAGAAGCGCTTAAAGGCCCTGATGGAATTCACGGAGTTGGGCTCCGGTTTCAAGATTGCACTCCACGATTTGCAGATTCGGGGCGCGGGCAACCTTCTGGGTCAGGCGCAATCGGGTCAGCTGGCGGAGGTGGGCTACGAACTCTATCTGCAGTTGCTGGAGCAGGCCATCCGGGAGTTCAAAGGAGAGGCCCGGGAAG
>Ga0172375_10005634_pt1 | contig 17977 bp, 31 predicted proteins | sample LakKiv1m_FD_114537 | JGI IMG/M metagenome (GOLD analysis project Ga0172375, IMG submission 114537) | Freshwater microbial communities from Kabuno Bay, South-Kivu, Congo - kab_092012_11.1m | ecosystem: Environmental > Aquatic > Freshwater > Lake | place: Democratic Republic of the Congo...
CATGCGGAAATAAAGCAATAATTTCACCAGACAAATACTTTCTGAAAACTACATCGGTTTTATAATTATCTTTTTTCATGGTTTTTTGTTTTATTGGTTATATACAGATTAAGCAAATAAAATAAAAAGAGGGGGAGAATTCCCCCCCCTTTTTATTTTAATCTCATTCTTTCTGCCATTCCAATTTCAATATCAATCCACTGGTTGCTGCCCCCTGTAAAATCTCTGTAATGCTGTGCTGTGCGGTACATTAGCTTCGGGGTTGAAACAAATTCCATTCCACGAACATCGGGAAGACTGAAGTAATAAATTTGTCCTGATGCTGAAGTAAAAAAGCCTGAAATATAAAAGTGTCCTGCACTTATTTCAATTTTGGTTGCACCTACACTTTTTAGTTCTTTTGTAAATTCACTTCTGAAAGTTCTTACAAAAGCCATAAATTCGGGGGTTTTAACGGTTGCACTTTCAAAGCCCCTGCGTAAAAGTTCTAATGATTTATTCATAACTATTGGTTTTATTGGTTATATACAGATTAAGCAAATAAAAAAGAAAAGAGGGAATATATCCTATCTCAAAGATAAGTCGCTTATGTTCCACCCAAGTTCCGATGGGCGGGTTTTACGCTCCGTTTTATAAATGTTTTTTATTAACAAAAATATATTGTGCTATTTTAAAGAACGCTTTGCACGTTCAGCACAATATTTACAATTCCCTTTATGTGTAATAGCTTCGTAATAATAAACGTGATATTGAATATACTCACACGAATCAATAACTACCACTTTCATGTCAGTTAAATCAGCATCATTTTTTTGTACTTCATTGTTTTTTGATTCACCACAAACGCACGATGAAAATAAAACAGCACATAACAATATGTAACCAAAATAGCGGGTTACTCGCTGTAATTTAATTGTTTTCATACTTATAAATTTTAGTGTAAATTGATAATTCATTTCTATTTATCCCGCTACTTCGGTTACATTTACCGTTAGGTGCAATGCTATGACAACAACGCACCACACTTAATTATATCATCAACAATTTTTTCATTACCCTTTTCATCAGTAATTGTTTTTAGTTGATAATGCCTTGCACTTCTTATAGCATCAGCAGTAAGAAGAAAAAATGCTTCAAGAAAACCATTGCAATTCACTTCTAATTGGTAAGTGTGTCCTTCCGCACTTTTGAATAATCCAATGTATTTATACTGTTTCATTTTATTTGTTATATACAGATTAAGCAAATAAAAAAGAAAAGAGGGGCAAACCTGCCCCACCTTTTAATGTTTGTACGCTGGTATCCTTTCTACATTGTTATCAATAATTTCAGTTAATTCATCACAATAAACATTTTCAATAGTCTTTACAACTGTGCCATCCCTTTTTAACAGTTTCACCTGATAAACATCCATAGGAGTTAAGCGAACAGTTACAAAACCTTTGTGGAGAAATCCCTGAACTTTGAAGCGTAAGGTATATTTGTCAATAGCTGCCCAGTTGTGAGCGCCCCAAGACATAACATGAATCATTCCGCCCGCCAGTATCTGCCTGCGAATTTCTTTTACTATTGTCATATCGGTTGCCATAGTTTTTTTGGTTTTATTGGTTATATAAACATTAAGCAAATAAAACAAAAAAGAGGGAAATTTTTAAACCTATAACCTGAAAAAATGCCACGAAATTTCAGGGTATAGGTTTACGATAAAACAGAAATCAAAAAAAAAGAAAAAGGGACTTTAGCCCCCTTATTTTTGTTTAACTTTATTTTGTTTCATTTGTTTCCTGCGGTCTGCTCTTGATTCTGCGACTGCGGGGACTTTTTGTCCGCTTACTGTTTCAACTGCGGTAACTACTGCTAGATTGATGAAAATAAATGCTACAATTCCGAAAACAATTTTTTCTATCATAATTTAGGTTTTAAAGGTTTATAAACTGATTAAGTGAATTTTAAAAAAAAGAGGGATTAGTTTAACCCCCAGTTTTCTGTTACAACACGCTGTAATGCTTTTTTACACTCTAAATTAAATTCTTCGTAAGTCAGGGAAACTTTGATTTCTTGAACAATTACAGTATGAGTAATAATCTGAAATTTACATTCGCTTATTATATAGCGGTAACTTACAGACGTGCCAACTACGTGAAAAAAATAATCTGTTTCGGTTTTGGCTTTTGTCGGATATACTTTTACTTCGTTCATGGTTTTTTGGTTTTGGTTTCATGGATATTAAGCGAATAAAACAAAAAAGAGGGAACAGCCGTTGCCCGTTCCCAATCAAAATACTCTATACGTTTATTTGCAATAACTAAATTTTAGTGTCAGTTTCTTCATCTTTGAAGTGCCCGAACTTCTGCCCAAGTTTATAAAGTCCATAACAAGCAAGTAAAATAAATGACATACAAATACACCATTCTACAACAATTTTTACTGCTGAAAATATTGCTCCCCATCCGTCAAATATAGTTATCAAAATAATGACTACTATAAAAATTAAGATTAACTTAATCGGAATAACAATTTCTTTTTTCATGGTTTTTATTTTTTTGGTTTCAATTGAATTAAGCAAATTTTTTTAAAAAAAGGGATAGAAACTTATCTTTTTATATTTTTTTATCTTTCGTATCATTTTCGTCTATTATTGTTATCAATACAGTAAAGTCATTTATTTCAAGATTGCAATAATTAGTTTCTACTGCAATATGCTGTTTTGCTCTGTTAGGTTCGCAAATTTCAGGTGCTCTTTTTCCTTCCATAGTTTTATTTTTTTATTTCTTATATTAAGCAAATATACAAAAAAAGAGGGGAGAGTTTTTAGTTCCACCCCCTGCAACCATCATAGTGCGGTTTTACAATCCAAATTTCAACGATTTTATTATCTACTCTGTGATAACGGACTTCTTCTGAAGCAAAAGCCATTCTTTCGTCTTTTGAAAACCTTTTACAATGGCAACAGAAAAAACCTTTGTTTCTATAATCTTTTACTGGCACTTTCTTTAAATAATCTTTAAATTCCTTACGCCACTCTTCAACTTTTACAGTGTTAAAGTATAATTGTTTTGCATATTCTTTTAAGTCTTTTAATTCTTCGGGCGACATAGTTTTATTTTTTTATTTCTTATATTAAGCAAATATACAAAAAAAGAGGGGGCAGAACCACCCGCCCCACTCAATTCAATAAACCAATAAAAACTATGAAAACTAATTTCTAATAATATCAAAAACATGTACCAAATTACCACGATATTTGCCTTCTGTTATTTCATAAAAGGCATCATTAACTGGTTTCATTTTTGCAGTCATAACAACCCCTTCATTAAAGAATTTCATTTCTTTTGCCTTTGGCTTTGGCTCGTCAGGGCGTTTGTTATGTTTAAAAGGACAGTTTGAACATTCCATGATGTTTCTTTTTGTTGGTTATGTATGAATTAAGTAAATTAAAATAAAAAGAGGGAAACCTTAACAAAACCACAAACCCCAACCCAGCGGGGAAAGTTTATGGTTTACGACAAAACAGATTTCTAAAAACAGGGCTACAGAAATGCGGAACTGCAACCGTTATTTTAAAACCAGAATCCCACGTGCTTCAGCCGTGGGAGTATGTCAAATATTAAGTAAATATACAAAAAAAGAGGGGCAACCTGCCCCCTTTTTTTTATGCGTTCACTTTCTTCATTTCTTTATAATATGCTTTAATTATCTGTTCTCTGGTATAAGTGCCTTCAAACATTTCGATAACGTCTGATATGTCATTTGTATAAAAACATTCGTGATTGTACAGTTCATAAATGATTTCTGCTTCTTCTGATTTGTTTTTCTTGATTTCTCCATTGTACCACTTTTTAATATCTTCCATTCCTTTTAAAAACTGGTCAACGTTACCCTTTGGCAAATATCCACCTGCCCCGATTGATACGTATTTTTCACCTTCTTTTAGCGGGGTTTTATTTTCCTGAAACTGCTGATTTGAGAAAGCCCAAAATAAACCTACTTTGTGAAATAGTTCGGTATGTTTATTTTTTTCTTGCTGTTTTAATTCTTCTAATGATTTCATGGTTTTTTGGTTTTATTGGTTATGTATAGATTAAGCAAATAAACGAGAAAAGAGGGACAGAAAATTGCCCTCTTTTCATAAACCGATTATATAAAATATCTTATTAGTTAGCCCGAACAAGCGAAGTTAAACAAACCCCGAAGTCGCAATACATTTTCGGTATATTTTAATAATTGGCACAACTCCCGCAACATTTGGAGCTAATTTCAAAGTCGGGAGAGGTATAAAAACCCCAACTGGAAATGCCCTGCCACTGACCGCAACAACAAGGGCAATTATTTTTTCAACGAGATTCATAACGGGATTTTTAATTTTTTTATTTTTTGCTCCAACGTAGGGGCTCGAACCCATCGCAGTATTATTTCCTGTGCCGTATGCCTGACGGTTGCTGAAGTGCATGACTATTAAGCAAATTTTTTCAAAAAGAGGGGAGAGTTTATTGCTTTTCCCAAGTGATTATATAATTTCTATTGAAGTGTGAACAACATCTTCCACAACTGTGTTGCCTGCCCTTTTTTGGTTTCCTGCTTCTATATAAAATATGCCCATTCGGACAAGTTCCTTTATAGGCAAAATTTAATTTATCCTGCTCAATTTCGCTTGCATCTGCCAACCTTTGACCGTTGCCCCCTATCTCAATACATTTACGCTTCCAAACCCAATCATGACCATGCCCAGGACCTACGAGTGCGTGTGCTATTTCGTGCAAAATTGTATTTATTACCAAAGTTTTTGTGCATGAAACAGAAATGCTTTTTGACAAACTTATTGTTTTTTTGTTATGCTGACAATAGCCAGCATGACGCTTTGAATTATCAAAACTAAACCCCCAAAATTCAAGTCCATGTTTATCCATTAGTCCCCTTGCTAAAATAGCAATTTCACTATGGGACTGATATTTTTCTTCTATGCTCATTCTTTCTGATTTATTAGTGTGTATGAATTAAGCAAATAAAAACAAAAAGAGGGAGAAATTTTTCCCCCCCTTTTTTTTTGCCCCAACGTAGGGACTCGAACCCATCGCAGTATTATTTCCTGTGCCGTATGCCTGACGGTTGCTGAAGTGCATGACTATTAAGCAAATTTTTTCAAAAAGAGGGGTTATAAATCTGTTTCGGTTATAATTATTTTTTTATTATTTTCTCTTTTTGTAAATAAATGCTTTTCTTTTTAGTTTATTTAATCGTATAAATTTTCAACATCTTTTTCAGTTGCTAATATAAAATTACTCCCATTAGTACAATTGCCACAACAACCACTTTCAGCAATTGTTTTACACATCGAACAAGCTACTAAAAGATTACCACATTTTGGACATGGTTTCACAATTTTATTAGTTAATTGTTCACTATGACAGTGCGAACAATATTCTGTAGTTTTAAATTTTACCTTTGCCATAATATTTAATTTTATTGGTTATATAAGAATTAAGCAAATAAAATAAAAAAGAGGGCTGTTAATCCCAATTTTCTTTATGTTTCGGTTTTCTGCTGTATGTTTTTTGGCTTTTGTGAACCTTATGCTTTGTAGAAAAACCACTTGCATTTTCAAGTTCTGCATCTCTTGAACCTTTGCGGTTTGCTTTTATATAATTCAGCTCATTTTCTGCTTTGCTCAATTTTTTGAATTTATTAGTCTTTGCCATTGGTTTATTGGTTATATATGAATTAAGCAAATTAATTTAAAAAGAGGGAAAGTTTCCAAACTTACCATCAAACCCTGAGGATACTTTGGTATACGACAAAACAGATTTCTAAAAAAAAAATCCTGAATTAACAGGATTTTTTTAAAGTTTTTTCAAAAGTAGATAAAATAATATTAAAATTTCTTATTCAGTCGGTGCTCGTATCATTCTAATTAATTTTAAAGGTTTATACCCAGTTTAATACTTCCAATTCTTTTCGGGGTGTTTAATGTTCCTTTATCATATTCGTATCGGTTTTAGTTAAACATTCTTATGTCTATATTAAGCAAATTTTCTGAAAAAGAGGGGTTTTTTACCCCCCCCTTTTTTTTTGTTTTAGAAAAGCAATAAATTCGTTTTTGTTACCAGTTCAGCGTTAAGTGAAACAGAGTTCATAAATTGATTAAGAAAACCTTGCCTTTGTGCGTTATTGTACTTTGCAAATGATTTGTCTACAATAATTTCGTACAGATTTTTAATCGTTTCAACAAGGTCTGCTTGTGCAGTTGAAAGTGGGATTGCAATGGTGCGGGACTGTTCAGCGGTTTCGGTTTTATTTTCGGTTTCATCAGGTAGATTATTATTTTCAACTGAGTTTTCATCGTACCACTTAAACCCTATTTTTTTGCGGGGGGAGTCATTCTTATTTTCCATAATTTTCGATTTTTATTGGTTTACGGACTTATTAAGCAAATAAATAAAGAAAGAGGGGAGAGTTTTTAATGTTGCAGGAAACAAACCTTTTTATTTTTTACACAATAATTGCAGTTAATTCCACATTTAGCCGTTTTATCAATTCCGCAAGGGCAAATAAACGCTTTAAAACGCTTTTTTAATGTTTGGCAATGTTCCATATCACCGTAATTCAAAAAACCGCTTATAAACGATGTAATGAGGTTAAAATTGGTTAAACTTGTTATATATGAAAAGTCAAACATTTTTTTTACTTTGCTATAAGTATAAAAACGTTTTTTCGGAAACTTTGAAATAATGTTTGCCCACATATCAATATATTTCTGACTGAAAAAATCCCCGCTTGAGTGTAAACGTACAACCTTTATACTTGTACCGCTTAATTGTGCTTCAATTAAAGTCTGCAATTTGTTTAAATTAAACGTAGCAAGGTGAAAATTTGTTAAACGAAAAACCCTTGTATCAGGGTATTGCATTTGTGCCTGTAAAGCATAACAAGTACTTTTACAACTTGCACAATTCGGGCAACTTAAAACTGCGGGTAAATCAAAAGTTAAAATTCCATGTAACTTGCCGTTATCATTAGTTAACCTTTTAGGTGTAATAAAACCACCTTTATATTTTAAAGTCCTTGTCATTGAACTTTCAAAATAATTGGTATCTTTTGCACCTATAAACGTCAATTTCACTATATTAGTCATATTTACAACATTAAGCAAACAAACGAAAAAAGAGGGGAGAACTTTTTGAGTCTGGGGAAACCTTTTATATTTTAGGTTTACGATAAAACAGAAATCAAAAAAAAATTTAAAAAAAAAAGAGGGGAGAACTTTTTGAGTCTGGGGAAACCTTTTATATTTTAGGTTTACGATAAAACAGAAATCAAAAAAAAATTTAAAAAAAAAGGGTGTTTTTTGCACCCTTTTTTTATTTTGGTTTTACTCTATTTCAACCGTATTCCCGTTTACCCTTACATTTGCAGTAATATTTGAAATTTTGTAATATCTGATTTTTGCAAGTTTAAGGTCAAGCACTTTGTCGATATATTTTTTTGCAAGTGTGAGCGGTCTGCTTTTTACCTCTTTATATTCGCCTGTTTTTATAACAGTTTTGCGAATTACAACCCCCGAAATTAACACGTTTTTTGTTTCTTTGCAAAATTTGATTGTGCCACTTGCATTAAGATTAATAAACGCTTCTTTTTGCCCGCTTGAACGGTTTTCGTTTGGCTTCACGATAGAATTAATCTTTTCGTTGAGTGCTTGTTCAATAATTGCCAAGCCAAAATTTTCGTTTACAAAATTTTTTGCACTTGCACCTTGTAATGTTTCAAGGTCTGCGGACTTCATATTGCCATAACTTGCACCTACATTAATAAGCACGTCAGCAATTTCTGAATTTTCGCTTTTGTCAGAGCAATATCCTTTAATACTTACAAATGATACTCCGTTAAAGTCGAAATTTTCAATAAGGTCGAAAAAAGTTTTTGTTTTCATTTTTTTGTGTTTTATGGTTTAACTGATATATTAAGCAAATAAATAAAAAAAGAGGGACTGAATATCTGCTTAATTTTTTTACTATTATGTTTACGACAAAACAGAAATCTAAAAAAAAGGAAGTGATTTTTTCACTCCCTTTTTTATTATATTGTTTTTAGTTCTTTGGTAAACTATCCACTACAAGCTGTTTTTTGTAGTTGTTCAGTATTTCTTCAAATTGAGGTAAACAGTCCTTTGCAGATTTCCCTTTTAGTCCGTAATAGTTTTTTATTTGTGTAAAAGTAATGTTCCGAAATTTCATTCCCTTTGCCATTAATTTGAGATTGAAATGATGAACAGATAATTGATAGCCGAAATAGTCTATATTGCCCTTTCCTGCACTTACAGATGGGGTTTGCAATGTACCATTTTTTACTTGTTGCTGTGCTTGTTCAAACGGTGTCATAATTTTTATTTTTATTGGTTTATATACGCATTAAGTAAATAAAAGCAAAAAGAGGGATTCACCCCTCTTTTCTAAAAAATCTGCTTAATCCAACCGTAACCAAAAAACCAAAAACCATGTTTAAAATACTTATTAAAAACCTCTATGTAGGAATAAAACAAATCGAAAAATGTGAAACTACCGAAAAAAGAAAAGCAAAAGCAGTTGAGATAGGATTTATCAAAACTCTTAACAGAATGAAAAATATTGATGAACCTGCATACGATGAATATATGGAGAAGTATAAAAAAGCTACAGGACAGGTTTAACCCCCTAAAAATATAAGGGGGTTAATTTAACCCCCCTATATAACATTAGACCCCCTAAATAGACCCCCTATTTAGCCCTACCGTATCTTTATTAAGGGGCTTAATAACCCCCCTAATTCAGGCCGTCCCAGTCCACACAAAAATTTTTTCCCAATTTTTTATCAGAATTTTCAACCATTGATTTTCCCCCCTCTTAGGTGTTTCCCTCGAGGGGACAATGTCTTCCCCCATAGGAAAAGTTTCCCAGAGGTTCTCCATTTCTCATTTGCGTTTCTTATTACTTTGTGAGTAGGATTGCAAATGAAACATTCAAGCTTACCTGGGGAATGAATATGACTAATATATGAGCCACAAAAATCCTTTGGGTTGTTTTAAAGTGAGTCCCCAAAAAATTTTTTCCCCAAATTTTTTGTCAAAATTTCAACCTTTCTGGACAGGGGTGGTAAAATTCTAAAAGTCCCTACATGTTTAGTCTGTCAAAAAAATTTTTTCCCAATTTTTTTCTATAGATTTTCAACCATTAACTTTTTTCAATAGTTTAAACCTTTAGCTATTTATAATAAATATAGATGCTATGATTTTAAAGAACAATACACCCAAGGGGAGATACTATACAATAGTTATAGAAGGGATTCCTCAAAGAATATGGGTTGGTGGTTATCAACAATATAATTTAGTAAATCTTTCAAAAGAATTTGAAAATGGTGAAGTTATAAATAATCCGTCATTAAGAAGGAGAATTACTTCAAGTAAATCTCATAATTTCAATAATTATATATTGTTAAAGGGGAATGGAACATCCTTAATAAATTCATTAAATAGAAACCAACAAATACCAAATATTTCTCTTGATAAAATTTTAGATGCAAGAAAAATACCTAATGAAACGTATTATTCTTTGCAATTTTATTCTGCGACTATGAATTTGTTAGAAATGGATATTTTAGAGGAATACGGAGATTTATCTTCATTTTTTAGCCCAGATGGAATTTATAAATTATATGTTAATGGTGTTTATACATTAGCCATAGAAGCAAATGCTATTTCTTCTTTTAATCAAGCTTCCGACATTTCTCATCAGAGTTATACAGAAATTGATCTTCAACTGACAGAAGAGCAATATAACAGTCTTCCTATGGAAGTCCTTGATTCAATTGCAGAATTAACATTTACTTATTCAGAACCAGTTCCAGTTGCCCAACCATTAGGAAGTTATTTAATAAATTATTTTAGAATTGATTCACGTTTTTTTGGGCAGTTCATACTAAATATTTATCTTGATTCTTCTTATGGAGACATTACTTCAGAACTTTCTTTAAAGGGGTTGTTTACTGTTACGAGTTTATATGGGCACACAGAAAGTTTTACAACTACTCCACCTTTAATTACATATACACAAGGGCAGACCGTATTAGAGTTCGAATACAGAAATAGACAAAGTGCGCCCATTGATGTTACTACATTTTTTGATAATTTTTATAATTATTTTAACAATACTGCATGGTTAAAAGCAACTGGTATATCAAGCGCTTATTATGATTATGGGTATATAATTGACAGCATAAGCATAGGCTCTCCTACAAAAATTTATTTAAATTCGATATATGGGAATGTTGTTCCTGAATTAAATAACATTGGTTTACAAATAACTGGATATACTGTATGGGATGGTTTGGCAGATTCATTCGATTGGGGTGCATCTTCTGAAGTTGGTTTTGATACATTCTCTCAAAAAACTTATGTTTCCTTTGCTTCTGCAGGGACTCAACCTGCAGAAGGGACATTATACTTGGTACAAAATTATGAAATTTATAATGCTTTTAGTTACAACTATATAATAATACCACATTCAAAAACCAATTTGGGAAGTTGTGATTTAAATATTTTGCTTGAATCTTCTTACGGAGACATAAGTGGATATTTATTAAATAAAAACATTAATATTTTTGGAGATGGGATATTACTCGTAGAAGCTCTCAGTGCGTTATATTCTTTTGATGGGGTGCATACCTCAATAAATTATCAAAGCGAATTACCATTATTTAATGAAACTCCTATTGCTATTGCTATTCAAATACAAACTGCCATTCAAATACCTTCAAATATACACGTAAATCCAATTGGGCTATAGTATCTTTATAATATTTATTAAGGTTTCTATTGCTATGGGAATGAAAGTTATTTAAGTAATTTTTTTCAATGTGAATCAGTGAATACAATAATTTTTGTATTTATACGTATAATAATGTGATGTTTAAGTTTTGTGCTTTATAATATTTTAATGTTTTGTCAAGTATTGATTGTAAGCTACCTAAATAAGTATGTATTTTTCCATAACTTTATGAAAAAATAAAAATACCAATATTCTTGTTTTTCTAAAATATTTACTGTAGATTTGTATTTTTAAAAACTTAAATTAATTATGAAAAGAGTATTTATGGTATTAGCTGTAGCATCTATATTATTAATAGGAGCTTGCAACAGTGAAATGAAAGAGAATGAAGTAATGGATAGTGATACTATTGCTATTCAAAATGTGGACACGGCAATTGTAATTGATACACTTGTCAAAACCGATACTTCAGCTGTTTTAAAATAATTTATTAATCAAATTATTTTAATAAATTAGCCCCCCTGAAATCAGAGGGGTTTTTTAGTTATTGAGAATTATTTTTTTTGTAGATACAGTTTCTTCTATTGCCCACTTCCGAGAATGAAAGCAAGAAGCTTCGTCCATCCATATAATATAAAATTCTACATCCAACTGATTATATGGGGAAATTGTTTTTACATTATTATTCTTTGAAGTAGTATTTTGATTAATGGGGGTAATTATATCTCGTGGGGCTTTATTTATATACATAAGTTCTCCGACAATAGTATCTTGAAAAACGATTTGTTTTTTTTCATTTATTATTGTTAATATTTTTTTTTCTGGGCTAAGTGAAGCAATATTGGCAAATGAAAGACTACTTATATAAACAGTTTTTGTACATGAATAAAATCCAATTAGTAACATAAAAGGCAATAAGTAAATTTTTTTCATAATTTTAAAATTAATTTGTTATAATTACAAAATTATCAATTATTTTTCAAATAGCCAAATGTTTTGTCATTTAAATGAGTCAAAAAGGCGAATTTGGTCTTTTGGAATTTCAATAATTATATTTTTATATCCCAATTCTTTCATTGCAATAACACGATGTCTACCGTCAGAGAATTCGAGTTTACCTTCCCATATAGAAATGTATGGCGCTTCAAATGCCATGTTTCCCCAATCTTTTCTAGTTCCGTCTTTGGGGAAAATTGGTCTTGAGTCTTCAGCGTAATCTACCCAATATTTTTTAGCCCTTTCTACTCTTCCTGGATAATCTGATGTTTCTCTTGTACTGAATGCATATTCAGGTTCATCCATTTTATGTCTTGCAAGCAATTTATCTATGTTAACAATAATTAGGGCATTATCTTGTGGGTATCTTAGTTTATATTTTGGGAGCATGGATTGCATGTTTGGAAGATTGTTTTCTGATAGGTTTTGATTCTTATGAGCTGATGTCCAAAGTTTTTTTAATTCTCTTGTGCTGTTTGGTTTAATTTTGTTAAAATAGTTATCAAAATTTCTTGTATCTTTTATATTAAGTACTTTAATTACTCTTGCTTTTTTTGCAACATCTGGTTTAAGATATATTTCGTGACCAAACCCTCTTTGCGTGGGGTTTATTTGTAATGGTTCTATTTCTGAAAGGTCTATGATTGCAACGTAGCTTCTTTTGATGTCTTCGATATGTTCTGAGTCATCTGGCGTATAATTGTTGTAGTGAGAATCCCAATATTCGAGGTCGCTGGTTACCATTAAAGCGCCTTTTTCTGATACTTTTCCAGAAGTCATAGATGACATATCTCTAAGTCCTATTTGTTGTGATATTTTAAAATTGGGGTTATTTGTGATATGGTAATATATTCCGTGATTTCCTTTTATGGAATAAAAAGTTTCAAAATCTTGATAATTTTTAAAATGTTTAGCATGTTGTTTTAGTCCATAGAGAACATCTTTTGCATATTTTGAATTTATGTTTTCTGTTAGTTCTTTTTTATTTTCTGTTAAAAATTTCTGAGAATAAAATTCTTTAGTTTTTTCTTTATTTGTGATTTTTATTTTACTGGTATCGAACACAACAATCTCACTATTTTCCCCGTAGTTAACAACAACTCCGTCATATCCAGCTGCAGTTAGATATTTGGTAATATTTTTGCTTCCAAGTTTTCTACTTATACCTAAAAATGTTAAGTTTCCCTTTGTATAATCAAGCAGAGAATGGACATCAATATTTGCTCCGCCCAGATTAAGTGATTCTATGTATCTGTTTATTTCTGGGGGAACTGAAAAATTATCCATATCTCCAGCTGATTTTTTTCTATTAAATTCGCTGTAGGAATTAAAGTTAATTATAAAGGGGCTGGTTAGGTGAAGTTTTGCTGTTATTATGAAGCCGACATCTTTATGTGAATAAGATGCAGCCCATTCTTTATCTGTATCGAAATAGATTCCTTCTCCGTAATCCCCAGGGTCTGATGTGGTATTAGCGAATGAAATATCGAATTTATCGAAATCTTTATTGGTTCCGTGATATGCAACAATAGGAAATTGTGTGTCAAGAGATTCTTTAATAAAATTGGGTTTATATATTGAAATTGCTTGTGAGGGAATTGTTCCTTCATATGCCACTCCAGTTTCTTTTTCTAAGCTATCTTTAAGTCGTTCTGGCTTTCTTATTTCATCTCCCATTGATTCTATCGAATCATCTTCGGCCATATAAATGTCATAATAGTCATCGTCTACAACAAAAAGTTCTTTATTCAAATAGGATGTATTTATTTTGAGAATTGTAAGTTTTTCATAGTCCAAATCTCTTGGAAGATTTGCGGTGCTTGGCATAGGCAAATTTGTTAAATATACCGCATTTGATGTAAATTCCCCCTCAAGATATTCTCTGTTGGGAGAATGTTTGGGCACCAATCCATTTTTCATTATGGATTTTACATTTTTGCTGGGGGTGAAATGGTATAAGTATTCTGGGGACCAATTAATATTGGCCAGTTCTTGTAATCTTTTTTTATATGATTCGGATAAGTTCATTTTATGGTTCTAATTCATATTTCAAGGTTTCTGGATATAAAAAGGTCCTATCTCCGTTATCTTCAATCACAACGTCATATCCAAGCTCTCTTAATTTATCAAATGTTCCTGGATTTACTTCTCCTCCCAAATCCATATAAAATTTTCTATTGTTTTTAACAATTTCTTGTGCTTTTTCATATGAAATTTTCTTACCGTGAACCATTTCAAGAAGTTGATATATGTCCATTATAAATGGTTTTTTTGGTTCTGGGGCATAAATTGTTACGACAACATCTCCATAACTACCTTCGTCATCTGGGGCTGCCCAGACTTCTGGGGTATTAAACCCGTTTTTTATTATGCTTTCTGCGGATTTTGCATCGGTTTGGTGGTAAAAAGTTTCATAATTTTTTACATCAAGAGATTCAAATAAAGAAGAAATTGCTTCACGTATTAACATTCTTACTTCTTTCAGTTCAGCGGCTTTTTTAAAATACAAAGGTTTATAAGTTGGGTTTTTATATCCTTTTGTTGTTTTATAAATATGTAATTCAAGATAAACTGGTTCTCCATCATCTCTAAATCCCATATTTGAACTTTTCATATCACTCACAGAAAGAATCCCAAATGAGTTTAGTTCCATGTGCAATTCTTTAAATATTTCAAACCATCTTAGTGTATCTTCAAGTTCATAATCTTCATCAGGGTCATATTCTTCTTTATCTTCCATAAATTCTATTGTTCCCTGTTTATATACTTGAATCATATTGTCAAATGCTGTTTCTGAATAATCGAACCCGTTTTTTTCTTGGTAATCATCAAAGTATCTAAGTGCGTCAAAATATGTATAGTCTCCTCCAAATTTATGGGGGATAAATTCTTTAATAATTACCCAATAATATCTGGAGCGTGAGAACTGGTCGCTTGCTCTATTATCTTCTCCTTCCCCAGTGTCATATTCATAAACTTCATAAACGTTTGCAACTCTTGATAGATTATGCCCTTTAATGGATGCGGCAAATTCTGCTTCTGCAAAGTCATATGATATTTTTATGGTTTTATCATTGTATTTAAAAGCGATTCCATTATCTCCTTCTCCCAATTTTGTAACATTTTGCGAGTCAATTCCAAGCATTTTAAAAATTTTATTAGGGACCCAAGTGCCTATAAATGCTTCATTTTGCATTTCAGCTAATTCCTGCAGTCTATTTTTATATGATTCGGGTAAGGTCATTATAAAAAACAATTTATTATAAATAATCACAAAAACAAAAAAAATTACAATTTATTTATATAAAAATTATAATAAGATGTACGGAACATATATTGAAATGAGTAACAGAGCTTCTCCAAATAAATGTAGAGCAATAATTAATGGGCAATTCCAATATCTATTATGTTTTAGTTAATTAAATAAGGATAAACCCACTTAATAAAAGTGTAAATAATACCCAAAACCGCTAAGGAATAATATACATAATGAATGTTCTTTTTAAACCAATTTTTTTTAAACTCTAATAATGAACGAATGTTTTTTGTTTCCAACAAACCATCCACACCATAAGGTGATGTTATACTACTTTCTTCTATTTTATCTAATTCAGAACGATAAATGTTTTCAACATCTTTTTCGTTTAGCGACTTTTCAAGTTTTGTTTTCAAACTCATATTCTTAATTATTTTGTGTTAATTTTTGGTTAAAATAGTAAATGATTGGTTATTAGTTTCTTATTTTTCCCACCGCACAAAATTACGAATAAATATTATTTGAATTGGTGAATTTTGTATTTTTTATTGATTTAATTTGGTTTGGTTTTGTTGCAACAACTACAATCTCTTTTTCACCAAATCTATCATATTTTAATATTGCCCCGTCATTTGATGATTTTATATATTCACCATCCACATTTACTTTATATGTTGGATTTCTTAAATTTATAAAAACCGCTATCTCTTTATCACCATAATCTGAATAACCATATCTATCGTCAGAAAAGTAGAATAAATTACCTCCAACAAATCCTTTTTTATAAGCACCTTTTATATTATCGAACTCTTCAAAATCATCAGAAGTTCTATGATAAACAACTAATGGTTCACTATTTTCATCAACCACTTTACTTGAATTACTTACATCATTCTCCCAGTCACCAAACCAGTTTTTAAATTCAGATGTTCTAACTAAATTGTATAAATCAGGTGTTAGGTTACTTTTATTACCATTTGGAGCTAATAAAACTTCTTGTTGTTCATTTAAATACTCACGTATAGTGGTTGCTATAAATTTTCTTAGTTCCATATTCTTAATTAATTTTATTTATATAAATAATCAAATTTAAAATTTCCTTCCCACAAAAATAAAACAAAAAGGTTCATTTCTCGTATCAACATTTTCGGTTTAAATCCGCACTGCATATAACAAGGTGTATAAGAAAGTTTGCTATCAACGATAGTGGTAATTTGAAAGTTTCTACAAGCAAACCTTCTCATACACCCACCCGTTATGTGTAATAAAAGTGAACGCTCCCATTCACTAAATATCTTTTCACATTTTTCAATACCAAATTGATGAACCAAAAATCCAATTTTAAGGTTTATATAAAGTTCTTCAATTTCAATATCACTTATTTCTTTCATCTTATCATTTGATAAAATTGGATTTTCTTCACCCCATTCTATAATCCTATTATCATAAAAATGAATTTGTAATGGATTATATTTTCTATATTAGGTTAATTATGTATATAGTTCCCATATATGTTTTTTTCATGTGGATTTGTTTTATGTATTTGGGGGTTTTATATCATGCATTTTTTTTTATGGCCCGATTTACTTTAAAGAGCGTAGATACTGTAAGTATTTTACACCTACCGTTGTAATAGTAAACTCTTTATTTGTTATTGTTCTGAAGTTGTTATTGTTTAAATATTCAGCGATTTCTTTCTGGGTATAGTTCTCTGACTTCATTTTAACAATGAGTTTAAGGATTTTCTTTTTCTCATTAATAAATCCTTTTTGTTGGCGTACAAGTTTGGGAAAACGTTTGCTGTTGTTGTTGCTTATTATTTGATAGATTCGGTTTATGTGCCCGATTCTATAAATACCTTGCTCAATAATTTCCTTTGCAGAAAGCCCTTGTTTATAAAGTTTAACAATTTCTTTATTTCTTTCGCTCAGGTAACTTATTTTTGTTCTAAGGCCATATCTTCTCAGAGTATTAATGTTGTGGCCTTCAAAAGCTTTTTCTACAGAAACTCCGTTTGCAATTTGACGGTATATCTCTTCGATTTCCTGGTAATATTTATGTGCCCTTAATTTGTTGGAGGTTTCACCATATCCCTGAGCAATTTGATTTATTCTCTGCCTTGTAAGATGGAATTTTTTAGCGATTTTTTCATAAGTTACGCCCTTGCGTATAAGTTCAATAACTTTTTTGTTTCTTTTTATGCTGCGAACATTAGAGCTTTTGGATTGTCTGGGAACAACCACGTTATTTCTCTTGCAAATAAGTCTGACTCTGGAGTATGTTAAACCAAATTGTTTTGATACTTCTCTGTATCTTTTTCCTGCCGTTATAAGCTCAATTATTTTTTTATTTCTCTTTTTGAGCTCTAATTGATGTTGTGTTTTTCTCATAGTTGTATAATTTAATTTTAATAATATTAATCGTCATTATAGCATTGACAGCTGGGAATTGTTGTTCCGCAGTATTTACAGAAGTTAGAAAAAATCTCCATTCTTTCTTCATCTGTTAATTGAGTAAGTTCTTCTATTAATTTTTCAATTTTGGAAGAGCCTTCTTTTTTTCGGTATGACATTTACATAAATTATGAATGCACCCCATTCTGCTGGACAGGCCAATTGGGAGTTTTCCCATTTTTTTGAGAATTGAGTCGTATACTGTTTTTTCGACTTCTATTTTTATATCGCCAGTTTCGGAATTATATTCGACGACAATACCTTTTTTTTCTCCGTCAATACAAACTTCTTTGCCGATTACCATATCAGCTCTGTAACCCTTTACAACGGTTCCAGTAAAATAGTTTTTTTCCATGTTTTATAAAGTTTTCGCCAAGAAAACCCATTCGTCACGAAGTGCGGATGGGATGAATTGGCGTTTGCTTTTGCAAATATACGAAAATTTTTTAAAATAGTTACGAATAAATTCAATTTTATAA
>Ga0172375_10005635_pt1 | contig 17973 bp, 16 predicted proteins | sample LakKiv1m_FD_114537 | JGI IMG/M metagenome (GOLD analysis project Ga0172375, IMG submission 114537) | Freshwater microbial communities from Kabuno Bay, South-Kivu, Congo - kab_092012_11.1m | ecosystem: Environmental > Aquatic > Freshwater > Lake | place: Democratic Republic of the Congo...
CCGGCCTGATTTAGCTCTTATTGGCAGCTTGTTCCATTTGTATCAGTCCGAGAAGGTATCTTTCCGGATGGAAACTAATTAGTATAAAAGATTTGAGGAAGGCAATCCAGGCCAGGAAGCCACAAATCGCTGGATAAATCACGCCGCAATTATTTCACAAATTTTGGCCTGGTCTGCCGGCCCCAGGTAAGGGTGCATGGGCAGGCTGAAGATGCGCCGGGCCGCCTCCTCGCTTTGGGGGAAATCTCCGGGGTGGTGGCCCAGGTGGGCAAAGGCCCCCTGCAGGTGCAGGGGCAGCGGGTAATAAACGGCGGTGGGGACGCCCGCGGCCTTCAGTTTGGCCTGCAAGTCCTGACGCTGGTCGCTCAAGACGGAATACTGGGCCCAGACCGAGGTGAACTCCGGGGCCACATAAGGAACCTCCACCACCTTTTGCAGACCTGTGCGGTAGCGTCGGGCCACATCCTGGCGAGCTTTAATTTCTTGGTCGAAGATGTCCAGCTTGGCCAAAAGAATGGCGGCCTGGAGGGTGTCCAGACGGCCGTTGAGGCCGATGCGCACATTGTCGTATTTATGAGCGCCCTGGCCGTGAACTCGGATGGACCGCAGGACTGCGGCCATCTCTTCGCTAGCGGTGAAAATGGCGCCGCCGTCGCCGTATCCCCCCAGAGGCTTGGCCGGGAAAAAGGAAGTGGCCGCCACCTCAGCCAGGGAGCCGGCCCGCCGCCCCTTGTAGGTAGCCCCGAAGGACTGGGCCGCGTCCTCCAGGACAAATAATCCGTGGTCCCGGGCCAGGGCGTTAATGGGATCATAGTCGGCAGGCTGGCCGAAAAGGTCCACCGGGATGATGCCTTTGGGCTTTAAGGCCGCGGTGCGGGGATTTTTCCCCAGATTGGCGAGAACCTGCGCCAGGGCCGCCGGGTCCAGATTAAAGGTCCTGGGGTCGATATCCACAAAGACCGGCACGGCCCCCAGCAACTGAATGACTTCAGCCGTGGCGATAAAAGTGAACGGGGTGGTGAAAATGGCGTCCCCCGGCCCCACTCCGTAAGCCAGCAGGGGCATGAGCAGGGCATCGGTGCCGGAAGAACAGGTGATGGCGTGTTTGACCCCCGCGTAATCCGCCAGTCTGGTCTCCAATTCTTTGATTTCGGGGCCCATGATGTACTGGCCGTGGGCCAGGACCCGCTCGATTCTTTCCATGAGCTGGGGATAAATGGCCTGCTGCTGGGCTTTCAGGTCAATAAAATTGATGGTCACTGGGACAGGCTCCTTTGCGACTCTGGCAGCGGCTCCAGACCTTTTTCCCCCTTCGCATACTGCTTCCCGCAGGCCTTGCAGTCCAGAGCGGTGGTCAATTTTTGACCGCAGGCGCACATCCAGCCGAGTTGCCGGGCTGGATTTCCCACCACCAGGGCGTAATCGGGGACATTCCGGGTGACCACCGCGCCGGCTCCCACAAAAGCATAACGGCCGATGGTGTTCCCGCAGACAATGGTGGCATTGGCGCCGATGGAAGCTCCGGTCTTGACCAGAGTGGGGCGGATTTCGTCCATCCGCTGGATGTGCGCCCGGGGGTTGTAAACATTGGTGAACACCATGGACGGTCCGCAAAACACATAATCTTCCAAGATAACGCCTTTATAGACCGAGACGTTGTTTTGAATCTTACAGCCCGCGCCGATGGTGACCTCAGGGCCGATGACCACGTTCTGGCCGATATTGCAATTTTCGCCGATCCGACAATTTTTGAGGATATGGGAAAAATGCCAAATTTTAGTGCCCCGGCCGATTTCACTGGGCTGGTCGATGAGAGCGCTTTCATGGATAAAATACGGGCGTTCAGGGGCAGGGCCGGCCAGCTTGGCCGGCACGCCTTTTTGGTCCAGGGAACGCTGGCAGGCCTCCAACACCCGGAGCACCCGCAAGCCCTCGCTGCCGTCGGTGCGCGGCGGGCGCCGGGTCTGGATACACTCCAGGAAATGGGCGCATTCGTCTCTGAGAGGCTCCCTGGCCTCCAGCGGCACCTCTTCGCCTTCAGCTTTCCGGGCCACCGGCAACCGCTCGATCCAGTCGATCCTATGGGGATAAAGGACCAGCTTCCGATCCTTGGAGACATCATCAAAGACCGCCATCTTTTTATCGCCCACCACCACCAGCATCTGCTCCTTAAAAGGGTGGAGCCAGCTCACAAAGATGTGGCCCTGCACCTCGTTGGCAAAAGAGAGCGAGGTCAAGGTCACATCGGCTACCCGGGATTGCAGGTAACTGCCGCCGTGGGCGCTGACCTCGGTGGGCATTTCCCCCAGGAGCATGAGAATGACGGAGATATCGTGGGGGGCAAAACTCCAAAGGATATTTTCTTCAGTGCGGATTTTACCGATATTGAGGCGGTTGGAATAGATATACTGAATCTTGCCCAGTTCTCCCCCATCTGCCAGGTTTTTGAGTTTGAGGACGGCCGGATGGTATTGCAGGATGTGTCCCACCATCAGAATCCGGCCTTGGTGCGCCGCCAGTTCAATCAATTCCTGAGCCTCCTGCACTTCCAAAGCCAGGGGCTTTTCCACGAAAACATCTTTGCCGGCCAGCAAGGCCTCCTTGGCCATGGCATAATGCAGGTCCGCGGGACTGGCAATAGCCACCGCCTCGATGCCCGGCTCCCGCAAAAGATCGGAGAAATTGCTGTACGTCGGGAGTCCCAGGGACACCGCCGCGGCGCAAGCCTCTGGGTTAGGATCGCACACCGCGGCCAGGGCCCCCAAATCGGCAAAGTTACGGACCAGGTTTTTTCCCCAATAGCCGGCCCCAATGACGGCGACTTTCGCGGTTCCCTCATTCTGGAGCATAAAATTATGCCCTTACCAGTTTGTGGTGATGATCGCCCGCAGGAATGGCATTGCGCGTATCCACTACCAGTTGCGAGTGGGTGATAATGTTCTCATAGTCCAGGGAGGAATGATCAGTGGCAATGAGCACCAGGTCATATGCTGCCAGATTTTCAGGAGTCAGCGCCACTGAGCGCATATTGAATTGATGACGGCGGGTGCGGGGGATGACCGGGATATAAGGGTCGTGATAATCGACCCTGGCCCCCCGGTGCAACAGGAGTTCCACCAGTTTCAAACTGGGGGATTCCCGCATATCATCCACATCTTTTTTATAAGCCACGCCCACTATCAGGACCTTGGCGCCCTTGATGGATTTCCCGCATTTCTCATTGAGCCCTTGAACTGCCCGCTCGACCACGAAATAGGGCATATAGATATTGATTTCCCCGGCCAACTCAATGAACCGGGTACTGAAATCGTATTCCCTGGCCTTCCAGGTCAAATAAAAGGGGTCGATAGGGATACAATGCCCGCCCAGACCGGGCCCGGGATAAAAGGCATGGAAGCCGAAGGGCTTGGTCTTGGCGGCATTGATGACTTCATAGATGTCGATGTCCATACGCAAGCAGAGCATTTTGAGTTCGTTGACCAAAGCGATATTGACGGAGCGGTAAATGTTTTCCAGAAGCTTGGTCATTTCCGCCGCCCGGGTGGAGGATACCGGCAATACCTGATCGATGATCTGACCATAAAGGGCCTCACCCAGGCGCAGACAATTTTCCGTCACCCCCCCCACCACCTTGGGGATGTTGTGCACTTGATAAACGTGATTGCCCGGATCTTCCCTTTCCGGAGAATAGACCAGGAAGAAGTCTTTCCCCACGGTCAAACCTTTTTTTTGCAGCATCGGCAGCATGACTTCTTCGGTGGTGCCGGGGTAAGTGGTGGATTCCAGGGAAATTAACTGTCCCGGGCGGAGAGTTTTGGCAATGTCCCGGGTGGTCTTTTCCACGTAACGAAGATCCGGTTCCCGGTGTCGATTCAGGGGGGTGGGGACGCATACCAGGATAACGTCCACCTCTGTCAAACGGCCGACATCAGTCGTGGCCTCAAACTTCTTGCCGGGTTCCTCCGGGTGTCCCAGTCTGGCAATATCCTCATGGGAGATGTGTTTAATATAGGACCGGCCGGCATTGAGAGCCTGCACTTTCTCCAGGTCCGTGTCAAAACCGAGAACCTGAAACCCCTGCCGGGAAAAATGCAGCACCAGGGGCAGGCCCACGTAACCCAAACCGATTACGCCGATGCGGGCCCGCTTGGAAATGATTTTGCTTTTGAGTTCGTTTTCCATTTTAGCTCTTCAAGTAAATTAAAAGTTGAATCCCGGATTATTGACGCGCTGGAAAACCAGGGCGATTGCCGGGTTTGGTAATAGTCTGCTAAATCAACCCGGCTCAAGCTTAAATCGTCCTGGAAAAATCGTTAATTTAGCAGCAGACCGCAAAGCTGCAATTTGTCGCCAGGCTCGTATGGGTAAGGCGGAACGACAGAAAGAAATCATGAATTTTTATCTTCTTGTAAGTTCGATGTCAAGGTAAAGGCTAATAAAATAAATATTATAGGTAATTACAAGAATACTCCACAGGAAAGATGCTCGGCCTGCTATCCTGGCAGAAAGAAATACTGATGACGGCCGCTAAATACCGGCTCCTGCGGGCCGTCAAGGATTGCCGGGTGCGGACGTTTTCCCTTCCTCAAAGTCTTGGCGTTGCGGCAGTCCTCCATATTTCCAGATGAATTTTCCCAGGCTGACCAGATGGTAGCGGAGATAGCGCCAACGCCGATGACTATCCTTCTGACTGTGATGCCGGAAAAGCAGATCCGGATAATAGACCACGGCCAGGCCGGCCTGCCAGAGACGGAGACAAAGGTCCACATCCTCCAGGTAAAGAAAGAAATTCTCATCAAACGAGGGAGCGCCCCCCAGCGCAGACACCCGGTAAAACATGGCCGCGCCGTAGCCCCAGTCCACTTCCCTGGGCCGGTCGCCGGGTGTGTCCAGCAACAAGTGCTCCCGGTAAGGGCCGGCAAAGACACGGCGGAAAAAACCGATGCGGGAGGCCAACAGGGTCTTCCAGGTGTAAAAGGTGCGGCAGGCCAAAATAGGTTGCCCCTCAAAGGTCACGGATCGAGGGATCAGGCAGCCCACCCGGGGATGCCCGGTCATGAAGGCCAGGGCCTCCGCCACCTGAGCCGGAGTCGCCAGGGCCAGGTCGGGATTGCCCAGCAAGGCAATGGCGTTCTTCTCACCAATCTCCCGCAAGCCCCGGTTCAGTCCCGCGCCATAACCGGCGTTCTTCTGATTGATGACTTGCAGGGGAAAGGGCGCGGTTAACGCCGACAAAGAATCTTCCGGGGAATGGTTGACGATAATCAGCCTTTTGATAAACGGCAGCGGCGCCAGGGAAGCAATAAACTCCGGCAGATAGGACCCGGCATGGTAATTTACCGTAATGACATAGAAGGGGGGCAGGTCAGGCATGATGGGTTTAATGTTCAAAGTTCAAAGTTCAAGGTTTAAAGTTTGGACCGTTGGCCCGCCTGGCAATTATGACAGGCGGGTAGGGGGGGCGTCTCACCCGCCTCAGCGCCGCACAGGCGAGACGCCTGTGCCACCAGGTGACCGGGACTTTTCAAAACAGAAAACAGAAAACAGAAAACAGTACTTAACCCCTCACTCCCGTTTCCACGGGATCAGGCCCAGCAGCAGGTGAAAAAACCAGCAGACCTGGGGATGCAGCAGCAGATCATAAACAAAGAAAGACAAAAACGCCCCGGCCAGGGGTAAAAATAGCGCCAGGGGAGGAATGAAACTGAGAGCCGCAGTGGCGCCGCCAGACCTCATCAATCCGCTCAGGAGCATGACCAGGGAAAAAGAATAGAGCAACAGAAAAGGAAAGCCCACCCCCACCATAAAAGTAAGAAACATATTGTCGGCGACGATGATGTCCTTAAGGGAATGGAGAAACTTCTCCCTGGTCACGTATGGGTATTTTATAGCATAATCCTGCAAAAATTCCTCCCTGGGGGTCAGCAGGCCGATGCCCAAAAGAGGATGCTGCATGGCAATGTGCCAGGAAAACATCACATATTCCGCCCGGTAGTAAGCCGGTTCATATTGCAGTCCGGTTCTTTCCGGGGGCAAGTGGCGGATAAAATAGACCAGGATGGCGGACAGGGCCAGCAGAATCAGCAAAAAATATTTCAGGCGCAGGCCCCCGAAGTAAACCGCCAGCCCCCCCAGGAGCAAAGGAATTGCCATCGCCGACCGCAACTGGGTCAACAATAGGAGAAGGTAACTCAAAACGATGAGGAGCGCACCCAGGATTCTTTGGGGAGAGCGGCCCCAAAGCAGGGCCAGGGGCGCAAACCACAGGAGCATCACCTTGGTGGCCAGGGAATGATATTTGGGATCCATGGCCGTGGTGACCCGGCCGGTCACCCCCCAGGAGATCAGACCGATGAGGACGAAGGCCGACAACATCACCAGGCAGAGCAGGAGAAAGGAACGTTGCCTGGAGGGTGTGGCCAATAAAATTCTGGCCCCCCAGAATCCTCCCAGGGCCGGGGCGAGCAAGGCGAAGCCCCGAAAGGCGTTGGTCCGGGGGGCGGCGCTGCAAAAACAGCTCAGCAGCAGCAGCGCCGCCAGGATCAGGCAAATGACCCACTCCCGACGCCTCCGGCCAAAGGCCCCTTTCTTCGCCGCCCAGATTGTCGCGGCCAGGGACAGGGCGGCCAATAAGGCGGAAAACAGGTTGGTGCGTTCTCCCGGCACCAGAGTTAGCGCCGGTTTTAGAAAAACCATCTGCAGGCAAGCGGCGCAAAAGAGCAGCCAGGCGATTCTTTCCGCCAGAGTCGCGTTATCCTCCCCGGGCAAGGCATGTTCCTGGGTCTGCGGGCCCGGCCCCAGCGGGAGAAGGGTATTATTAAACCATTTCATAGGGTTAAAAAATCCGTCTCCCGCCCCAGGCCCCGGGCTTGAGCCCGGTGATAGACGGCAAAACCCAGGGCCAAGTCCTGGATGACCAGACCGGTGGAATCAAAGACCGTGATTTCATCCGCCGCGGTGCGGCCCGGTTTCTTCCCGGCCGCAATTTCCCCCAGGGAGCCGTAGATCTGTTCGGGTTTGATCGCCCCCTGAGCCAGGGGGACGTTGATCTCGCCGGAATGGGACGCCTGGGCCCAATCGTCCACCACTATTTTGGCGGCCTGTAAGATGGCCGGGTCCAACTCCTGCTTGCCGGCCGCGTCCGCGCCGATGGCGTTGATATGGGCGCCGGGGGACACCCAATCCCGGAAGACCACGGGTTGCTCGCTGGGGGTGGTGGTGACCACGACGTCCATCTGCCGCACCGCGTCCGCGGCCTCGGCTACGGCCCGGGCCGCCACCCCATAAGTGGCGGTGACATAATCCGCAAAGGCCTGGGCATGGGCGACATGGCGGTCAAAAACCACGACTTCCTGAATCGGCCGCACCTGCAAAACCGCGGCCACCTGGGTGCGGGCCTGGGCCCCGGCGCCGATGAGGCCCAGGCGGGCGGCGTCGGCCCGGGCCAGCAATTTGGCTGCCACCCCCCCGGCCGCGCCGGTGCGGAAATTGGTGATGTAGGTGCCGTCCAGGTCCGCGAACTCCAGGCCAGTCTCCGGATCATTGAGGAGAATCTTGGCCATCACCGTGAGCAGGCCTTTAGCCGGGTTGCCCGGATGCACGTTGACCCATTTCAGGCCGCAGATGTGGCCCTCGGGCAGAAAGATCTCCCCGTACATGGCCCGGAAATCGCCTTTAGCCAGAGTCAGATAAGACTTGGGAGGCATGTTCACCCGGCCTTCGCCGTAAGCCCGGAACGCCTCTTCGGCCGCGGCCAAGGCCAGGTCCATGTCCAACACCTGCATGACTTCGGAGCCAGTTAGGACTAAGCTCATAAGGCCTCCATCCAGTGGTCAATAAAATCGTAACCTTAGCGACAAAATATCACGCCAAGACGCTAAGCACGCAAAGTAATAAATATTTTTGCGTTGCCCCTTTGCGTCTTTGCGTGAGCTAATCTTCTCCGAACAATGAAACCACCTCAAACTTATTCACGTCCACCAGGCCCAAATCAGTCAGCTTCAACGCCGGGATCACCGGCAAGGCCAAAAACGACAGGGCCATGAAGGGGTCGGGCAAGTTTCCTCCCAGAGAGCGGTAGGCCTCTTGCACCCGGCCGTAGTCCGCGGCCACTTCCTCCAGGGGTTGGGGGCTGATGAGCCCGGCGACGGGGAGAGGCAGGGCCGCCAGCACCCGGCCGCCGGCCACCACGGCCAGTCCGCCTTGGAGGTTAACCAGGTGCTCCACGGCCTGGAGCATATCGGCCTCGTCAGCCCCCACCACCACGATGTTATGGGAATCGTGGGCCACGGAAGAGGCCAGCGCGCCCCGCTGCAGGCCGAAACCCTGGACCAGGCCCAACCCCAGGTTGCCGGTGCCGTGATGGCGCTCCACCACCGCCAGCTTCAGCACATCCCGGGCCGGGTCCGCGGCCAGGCGGCCATCCCGTTGGGGCGCGGGCAAAACCCGTTTCTCCGTGAGCAATTGGCCGGGAATGAGGCCGATGACCTTGACCAAATCCCCCGCGGCCGGGGGCGAAAAAGCATCAAGAACCGGCATCTGCACCTGCATGGTGGGTGGGGGAGCAGGGTAGGGGGGGAGTGCCAGACCGGCGGTGAGGCGGCCGCGGTCCACCACTACCTTGCCGTTCTTCAAGACTGTGTCGACGTGGAAGGTTTGCAGGTCCTCCACCACCACCAGGTCCCCGGCCAGGCCCGGAGCCACGGCCCCCCGGTCCTGGAGCTGGAAATAGGCCGCGGGGTTGAGGGTGGCCGTGATGATGGCCGCCAGGGGGTCCAGACCCAGGGAGACTGCCAGGCGTAAGAGGTGGTTCAAGTGGCCGTTGGCCAAAATGTCTCCCGGGTGGCAGTCGTCCGTGACCAGCATAGTGCGCCGCAAGGAAGCAGGGGTGACCGCAGGCAGTAAATCCGCCAGGTTTTTCGCCAGGCTCCCTTCACGGAGCATAAGATGAAATCCCAGCGCCAGTTTCTCCCGGGCTTCCGCGGCCTGGGTGCATTCGTGGTCGGAGCCGATGCCCGCCAGCCGGTAGGCATTGAGGCCCTTGCCGGAGAGCAAAGGCGCGTGGCCGTCCACCGGCAGGTGGGGGAAGAGGGCGATTTTCTCCCCCAGATCCCGGTCGCCGGCCACCACCCCGGGGAAGTTCATCACTTCCGCCAACCCCAGGACCCGGGGGTGGCGCACGTAGGGCTGCAGGTCCGGGGCCTCCAGCCGGGCCCCCGCGGTCTCCAGGGGTGAGGCTGGGACGCAAGAGGGGAGCATGAAAAAGATATCCAGGGGGAGACCTTCACTCGCGGCCAGGAGATAATCCAGGCCCTTAGTCCCCCAGACATTGGCGATCTCATGGGGGTCGGCCACCACCGTAGTGGTGCCCAGGGGCAGGAGGGCCCGGGCCAGCTCCCGGGGAGTGAGCATACTGCTCTCCAGGTGGAGATGTCCGTCGATCAGGCCCGGGAGCAGGTAGCGCCCCGAGAGATCCAGCCGGGGTCCGGGGTAATCCCCCAACCCGGCGATCACTCCGTCAAACAGGGCCACATCCGTCTGCCGCCACTCGCCGGTATAAACGCAGGCCACCCGGGCCCCGGTGAGCACCAGGTCCGCGGGGGCTTCTCCCCGCGCCACTTTAAGCCGCTGCTGCCATCTGTTCAGATCCATGGTTGCCGCCGACCTCTGATTTCGCTGTATTATTATTAAAAAAAGCCCGTGGAGCAAGAATAACTTACAGGAGAGGGGATGAAAGGGAACTGGATGACTCCCGGGCTGCGCCAAAAATTCTATTAATCAAGCCCGCCATACCCGGTAGTGCGACCCGGATGATCCTGGAGCGTCGCGCCCCGGCGGGCCAAGGAGCGCTGCTGAAAATCCGGTAAAATAATACCTCCGATAATTGACAATCATTATGATAGTTTTTATCTTAATGCAAAGTTTAATAGTTTTTAGTGTTCAACAGGGTGGAACGACATGTCTTTTATCTGGGATAAATTCTATACTATTGGGATAGGTGAAATAGACGATCAACATGAATTGTTTGTAACTATGCTTAATCAAGCCCATGAAGCTTACCAAAATATGCCCCAATCTTTATCGATAGAATAAGTAAAGATGAAAGTGTATTTAGATATATTGAACCTCAGGAAATACGCCTTTAATCATTTCTCAACGGAAGAGAAATACATGATCAATAGTAAATATCCAAAATTCTTCGATCACAAAAGACAGCATGATGCTTTTATAAAGAAAGTTTTTGAGTTGGAAGAAGAATTGTTTAATTCTGTGGATATCTCCCCAAAAAATCTAATAAACTTTATGTTATCATGGTTAGAGGGACATATTCAAAAGGTTGATAAGGAGTTCGGTAAATATTATAAAGTAATGGTGGGAGTAAAATCTTAATCATCATCCTGGATGAAAGTCTGACGGCCGGAATTAATGCCAAGTCGCAAGCAAACGACAATTTTCTTGTAGGGGCGGACCCAGGTGTCCGCCCTCATGCGGGCGCACGCACGCAGGGCGCCCTTACAGTTCCGTGCCTTTTGATTGCGACTTGGTATCAGGTGGAAGATGGACAAACTTTCTCGCCAATATGCCACTCTGGGGTTAAAGAATGGCGCCTCTCTCCAAGAGGTAAACGAATCATGGATATGGAAGAAGATTTTTATAATTCAGAGACGCTATCGCCTAAGATGATAGGCAATTTTATGTTCTCGTGGATTGAAAAGCATATCAAATTGATGGACAAAGACTTTGGCAGGTTTATTAACGATACGATAGGTATTTAGGGTTTAAGCTATACTTTTAATCAGTTCTCCTGGTCTCATCCCTCCGTCTGAGAAAACCCGCTGGCACAGGGCACGCCGCTTAAAGGCCTCCGGGGCGCTGGATGACCTCTATTTCCACTTATCTTGGCGGCAAACGGCGGTACCAAATAATCTCAGCGCGGCCGGGCCCGGGAGAGGTCCAGGGCCATTTTCACCTCCGCCAGGTTCATCTGCAGGCGGCGGGCGATCTCCTCGGTGGAGCAGCCCTGGCGGTGCAGGTTCTCTACCTGGGAGCGCAGGGAAACGCCGCTTTCCCACGGAGGCGGGGAGTCGGCCGGGGTTTGGGTCCTGGACCCCGCGCGCGCGAGTTTTTGCATGGACGCGGCTTTTTGCTCCAATTGAGCCAGGATTTCCTCCAGACGGCGACGCCGTTCCTCCAGAACCTCCGCCAGTTCCGCCATCTTCAACGCGTCTTCCCGGGAAGGCTGCCCTGCCTGCACGGCCATGATTTTTTTATACCAGGACCTGATCCGCAGCAGCGATATCGCCACCAGCACGATCAAACCCAACTCCAGAATCATCTGAATGAAAATCCAGTATTCCATGCTTTTTGCAGACACGGCTTTTCTCCGTAGGGCGGGCGTCTCGCCCGCCTTGTTACTCCGCACAGGCTGGAAAGCCTGTGCCACCGCTTTGAACTTTTTAAGACCAGTCAGACTTTGATATCGATGAGACGTTTCGGCTTCCCGGGTTCTTCCGGAACCGGAGTCTCTTCTTCCTCTTCCGGAGGGGGCTCCGGGTGCGTCCGTTTCTGGGCGTAATACTGCGGCCTGGCCCCCTGGCCGCCTTTATCCCGGACATGGTCGCTGATCAGGGTCTGATCAGGGGGGATAATAGGAATCCTCCCGGATGAATCGATGCCATCCATGGTCTTTCCTCCTCTAAGGGAGCAAGAGGTAGCTCTGATCCACCTTAACGGCAGTAACCGCCTCCTGCCCCAGGTAGCGGTTGAGCAATCCGGCCAGGATATTTTGTTCGCCTTTCTTTTCCAGGCCGGGATAATCAGGCGTTTTGTCCACTAAGAAGTTATAGACGATTTCCCTGAGGCGCGGCGCCTGGGGGTCAAGGAGGCTCGCCATTTCGGGCTGGGAAAATTCCAGGGCCAGCGTGACCCGCCGCACCCGCACCCGGGAGCCTTGTTCCTCAATCAAATAAAAGGGGGCCAGGGACAGGGAATTTTCAGCCGCGGCTTTCTCCCCAATCTTGACCTCCAAGACCGGACCGGGTTGAAGCGCGGCCATTTCCTTCTCCTGGCCCCACGCCGGCCGGACCCCGACGCCCACAGGGAGTGCCGGCAGCAGACAGAGACAGAGGGTGAGCAAAGATGGCAGCAGGCGCCGGGAAAACATCCTATTTTTCTCCATAATGGAAATATTCCCGCAACTTGGTCCGGAGGCGCAACATCGCCTGGGTATGCAGTTGGGAAATACGGGATTCGGTATAGCCCATGATCTGGCCGATTTCCTTCATGGTCAGTTCTTCATAGTAATACAGGGAAATCAACAACTTTTCCTTATCAGGCAGGGCCTCGATACCCCGCACCATGACTTCCTGGAGCTGGGAGAAGTGCACGGCCATAAACGGGTCCCGGATATTTTCGTCCTGGAGGATTTCGGGCATATCCCTATCCGCGAGATCAGCCGCGCCGCTCATGGCCTTCCACACCCCCTCCAGTTCCACCAGGGATACGGCCTTGGTTTCATCCAGGAGCTGGTAAAACTCTTCTATCTCCAGACCCAGGGCCTCGGCTACTTCATCCGGCTCGGCCGGACGGCCCAGGGTCTTTTGCAATTCCGCGTAGGCGTTTTCCAGGAGGTGGGTTTTTTTGCGCACGGACCGGGGAATCCAATCCAGGCTGCGCAGTTCGTCCAGGATGGCGCCTTTAATGCGGAATTCGGCGTAGGTCTTGAAACTGATGTTTTTGCTGGGATCGAACTTGTGAATGGCGTCAATCAAGCCGATGATCCCGGAACTGATCAGATCGTCCAGGGAGATATGGGACGGCAGGCGCAGGGCCAGGCGAGAGGCGATATACTTGATCAGGGGCGCGTATTGCAGCACCATCTGCTCTTGCCAGGAATTATCCACCTGCGCGGGCCAGTACTCCCCGGACATATCATGGGCCAATGCTTGTTTTTTCATCTCGGTCTCTTCCACTGGATCTTATTAAATCTGGTATTGCAGCAAGCGCCGCCAAAAGAATTTGATATTGCCGTCCATTTCCTCAGGAGCCGGCATTTCCCACAGTCGTTGGGCCATCTGGATAAAGGATTTGGAGACCCGGGCTTTGGGATACAGGGTCACAACCGGTTGCTGCTTCAAGACCGCTTTGGAAACCGCGTCGTCATGGGGGATATAGCCCAGATATTCCAGAGAAATGTCCCGGCCGAGGAAACGCTCCGACACCTTCAGCAAGGTGCGGTACACCGCCTCCGCTTCCCGGGGTTGGGAGAGCCCATTCACCAGCAGCTTGAATCGCCGTTCGTTGTGCTGGGTGGCCAGAACCTTGATCAGGGCATAGGCATCGGTGATGGAGGTGGGTTCGTTATTGGCCACCACCACCCTTTCCAGGGCCGCAATGTTGAAGAACAGGACATTGCGGGAGATGCCCGCCCCGGTGTCGATCAAGGCCACGTCGATGGTCTCTGAATAGTTGTCCAATTCGTTAAGAAGAAACATTTTCTGGTATTCGTCCAATTCCGACAGATCCGGGATGCCGGAAGAAGCCGGCAGGATCTTCAGGCCCATGGGGCCTTCCACCAGGACCTCGGGCAGGGTTTTGCGGAGCTGCAGGACATCGTGAATGGTGTACTGGGGATTCAGGCCCAGCAAGATATCCAGATTGGCCAACCCCAGATCCGCGTCGATGAGGAGGACCTTGAGGCCCCGTTGGGCCAGAGCCACACCCAGGTTCACCACCACGTTGGACTTCCCTACGCCACCTTTGCCGGAGGTTACAGAAATGACCCGCAAAGGAGGCGGCGAAGGCTCAGCCACCTGCGGCGGCAGGTCATCCATTTCGTCCACGTCGTTAATAAGTATGGTTGGTTTCATAAACCACTCCCAGTGTTCTCTGAAATCTTGCTCAACTGCGGCGCCGCAACAACAACTCCGTTACCCGGCGGCGGGAAGACAGTTCGATGTCTTCCGGCACCCGCTGGCCCGCGGTCAGATAGGAAACGGGCACCCGGTGGCGGCACAACTGGTTGAAGATTCCTGAAAAGTCATTAGTTTCATCCAGTTTGGTAATGATGTAAGAAGCGATGGGCAGAACGCTGAACCGCTTGATGGCATTAATCAGATTGCTCTCTTTGGTGGTGGCGCTGAGCACCAGGTGATGCTCCAAATCCGGGACATCCCCCAGGGATTTCTGCAATTCCTCCTGCAAACCCGGGGCATAAGGGCTGCGGCCCGCGGTGTCGATCAATATCAGGTCCTGGTCCGCCATCTTTTCCATGGCCTCCAGCAATTCCTGGCGCTGGTGCACCACCATCAGGGGTTGCCCGGCAAGGCGGGAGTACGCGGCCAGTTGGTTGTGAGCGCCTAATCTCTGGTTGTCCATGGAGATCAATCCCACTTTCTGTTTTTCAAAGAAGCCGAATTTGGCCGCCAGTTTGGCGATGGTAGAGGTCTTGCCCACCCCGGTGGGGCCGATAAAGGTCCAGTAGCGCGGCTGGGCTTCTTTGGCCTTCCAGGGGTCCACCACCTCGAAGGCGTGCATCAGATAACGGCAGGCCACCTCTTTGAGGGTGAGGGGCTGTTCCCCGGGTTGCTCCAACATGCCCTGGACATTATCCAGCCAACGTTTCACGAAGCGCTCATCCAGGCCGGACCTGGTGAGGAAGCGGTAAAACATGGTCAGCTCTTTATGCTGCAGCAGCCAGGAGGGCGGACCGCTTTGCCGGATCCATTGGTGCAACAGGTCCTTGACTTCTTCTAAATCCTCCTGGATCTGGCTGACCGGAGTCGAGGGCGGCGGGAACCATCCCTGCTGGTCTTCGGCCTCCTTCTCCCCGTTGCTGGGAAACGCGGTCAGATCCACGGCTGCGGTCACCTCCACTCCCGGCCGCCGGCCCCATTCGGCCTGGTTTTCTTTGAACCACCGGGATTGGGTGGAAAGGATCACCGCTTCCGGCCCCAATTCTCTTTTCACCTGAGACAGGGCATCCTTCAAGTCCCGAGCTAAAAATGTCTTAAGCTTCATGGCTTAAACTCACTATTCCCATGGATTGGATGGTGGCGTCAGTGACCAGTTCATGGTGGGACAGCACTGTCAGCATGGGCAACTGTCTATCCACCAGGCGCCGGAGATGCCGCCGCACTCCGGGGGAACACACAATAATGGGTTGCTGGTTCAGGGCCGTGGCCTTTTCCGCGACTTCCTGCAAAGCTTTGATGATTTCCTGGGCCGTTTCCGGGGCCATAGCCAGAAAGATCCCGTAATCCGTCTTTTGCAGACTGTCCTTGATCAGGTCCTCAATGAAGGGGTCCAGGGAATAGACCATGATCTTGTTGTCCGGGGTCTCCAGGGGTTTGGTCAGGGCCCGGCCCAGGCGCTGGCGCACATATTCCGTGAGGATGTCCGGGTCCTTGGTATAAGGGGCGTAATCCGCCAGGGTCTCTAGGACGGTGAGCAGGTCCCGGATGGAGATCCTTTCCTGAACCAGGTTCTGGAGGACTTTTTGGATGCCGCCCAGGGAAAGCAACGTCGGGGTCAGTTCTTCCACCACCTTGGGGCTGGATTGGGACACGCGGTCCAGGAGTTTTTGCACCTCCTGGCGCCCCAGGAGCTCGTGGCAATGGGTGCGAATCACCTCGGAGAGGTGGGTGGCGATGACGCTGGCCTGGTTGACCACGGTATATCCCAGGTGTTGGGCTTCTTCTTTCTTGCTGGCTTGAATCCAGAGCGCCGGCAGATTGAAAGTAGGCTCCCGGGTGGGAATACCTTCGATCTGGCGCAGGGTGTCTCCGGGGTGCAGGGCCAGGAGGTACCCCACCATCATTTCGCCCCGGGCCACCTCCACCCCCTTAATGAGGACGGCATAGCCCCCGGGCTTGAGCTGCAGGTTATCCCGGATATGAATGGGAGGCACGATCACGCCCATCTCCGTGGCGAACTGCCTTCTCAGGGCCCGGATGCGTTCCAACAGTTCCCCGTCCTGCTCTTCATCCACCAGGGGGATCAATCCGTAGCCCGCCTCCAGCTCCAGCAGGTCCAGGGTCAGGAGGTTTTCCATGGGCTCCGGTCCCTTGGGCTTGGCAGGTATCTTCTTGGCTTCGATCGCCGCGGTTTCCTCTTTTTGCTTGTTGCCATAAGCCATGTAAGCCAAACCCCCGGCCACGAGGGATAGAGCGACGAAGGGCACATGGGGCAGGCCGGGAACCAGGCCGATGAGAAAGATGATGCCCGCGGCCACACTCATGGCCTGGGGCTTCAGGGTGAATTGCTTGGCGTATTCCTCACCCATACTGGCCTCGGATGCCGCCTTGCTCACGATCAAGCCCGCGGACGCGGAGACCAGCAATGCGGGAATCTGACCCACCAGGCCTTCACCGATGGTCAGGAGGCTGAAGGTTTGGGCCGCGTCCGCCAGTTCCATACCGTGTTGGGCCACGCCGATGATCAGCCCGCCGATGATGTTGATGGCCATGATCAGAATGCCCGCCATGGCCTCCCCCCGGACGAACTTGGACGCGCCGTCCATGGCCCCGTAAAATTCGCCTTCCCGGGACACGGCGGCCCGCCGTTTCCGGGCCTCCTGATCATCGATATAGCCGGCATTGAGGTCCGCGTCGATGCTCATCTGTTTGCCGGGCATGGCATCCAACGTGAACCGGGCCGCGACTTCCGCAATCCGGGTGGAACCCTTGATGATGACGATGAAGTTGATGACCACCAGGATCAGAAAGATGATGCCGCCCACCACGTAATTGCCACCTACTACAAAGCTGCCGAAGGATTGGATGACCCGGCCCGCGGCCCCCATCCCCTCATAGCCGTGGAGGAGAATGAGCCGGGTGGAGGCCACGTTCAGGGAGAGGCGGAATAAAGTGGTCACCAACAGCAGTGAAGGGAAGATGAAAAATTCCACGGGCTTGATGGTGTACAACGACAGGAGGAGCACCATCAGGGAAAAGGTGATGTTGAAACTGAGGAGCAGGTCCAGAAAGAAAGCCGGCATGGGGAGGAGCATCACCAACAGGGTGGTGACGACCCCGATAGCCACAACGAGTTCGCCCTTGGCCACGCCGAATCCCTGGAAGAAGGATGCTTTCTGGGTCAGAGGCACGGTGGTCATTTCGTCCCTCCCGCAGCGCCTCGCAGGCGGTAAATATAAGCCAGGACTTCAGCCACGGCCCGGTACAGAGAAGTGGGTATGCTCTTGCCCACTTCCACCATACGGTAAAGTGTGCGGGCCAACTGCCGGTTCTCCACCCTAGGCACGCCCGCTTCCTGGGCCGCGGCGATAATCTTCAAGGCAATGAACCCCCGGCCTTTGGCCACCAACTGTGGAGCGATCATCTCGGCGCTGTCGTATTTCAGGGCTACCGCATAATGCGTGGGGTTGGTGACCACCACATCGGCTTTGGGGACATCGGCGATCATGCGGTTGGTGGCCATCTGCCGCATGAGGCTTTTGATGCGGGCCTTGACCTTGGGATCCCCATCCACCTGCCGCATCTCGTCTTTAACTTCCTGCTTGGTCATTTTCAGGTTCTTTTCAAAATCGTAACGCTGATAAAAAAAATCCAAAGCCCCTAAAACCACCAGAGCCCCAATGATGCGGCCCGAGACCCGGAACGTGGTGCTTGTCAGGGCCAGCACCAACTGACCCGCATCCTGGTCCAGGAGAGGCAGCAAACCCGGAATTTCCCGCTTCACGGAGTAGTAGGCCACCAGGCCGATGAGGGCGATCTTGGCCAGGGATTTTCCCAATTCCACAAAGGAGTTGAGCGAGACGAAGCGTTGGAACCCATTTATGGGGTTCAGGCGGCTGAAGTTTAGGGCTATGGGGGTCGTGGAAAAGATTTTCCCCACCTGGGCGTAGTTGCTAATGATCGCGACGGCGGACAGGCTCACAAAAATCGGGGTCAACATTCCGCTCAAGGTGAGGCCGAAACTCATGAACATCGCGGACATCTGATTGGGGCCGACGAG
>Ga0172375_10005637_pt1 | contig 17968 bp, 11 predicted proteins | sample LakKiv1m_FD_114537 | JGI IMG/M metagenome (GOLD analysis project Ga0172375, IMG submission 114537) | Freshwater microbial communities from Kabuno Bay, South-Kivu, Congo - kab_092012_11.1m | ecosystem: Environmental > Aquatic > Freshwater > Lake | place: Democratic Republic of the Congo...
AATAGGTAGGTATCTTTAATATCAACTATTTCTCTATTTTTCAAAGTAACAGTCTCTTGCCCCATTCTTCCACCCATTTTCTTTCCCTTTAATACCCTACCCGGATCTGTACCTGCACCGATAGAACCAGGTGCTCTTAATCTATCTGACTGTCCACGTGTTCTTGGTCCACCTTTAAATCCCCATCTCTTAACAACACCAGCGAATCCTTTTCCCTTTGATACACCAGTTACTTCTACTTTATCACCTGCAACGAAGATCTCAGATTTAACTTCATCTCCAATATTCACATTCTCAATTGCCAACTCTCCTCTGAAGTATCTTCTCATTGAAGGAACCTTCTTAGCTTCTTTGTATTTTCCTGCTAATGCTTTGTTAACTTTTCTCTTCTCTCCCAATCCTAATTCAAAACCCATAGGCTCTTTGAATGAAAGCATACATCCTGCAACATCAACAACAGTAACAGGAACCATCTTCCCGGCCTTGTTGATCACTCTTGTCATTCCTTTTTTTATTCCTATTAATGCTTTCATAATTTTTTAATTACTGTATTTCGACACCAACTCCGGCAGGCATTTGAAGATGTTGTAATGCATCTATAGTCTTTGGAGTAGGATCAATGATATCTATTACTCTCTTATGTGTATTAATCTCAAAATGTTCAATTGAGCTCTTGTAAATAAATGGCGATCTATTTACTGCTATTTTTCTTTTCTTGGTAGGCATTGGGATTGGTCCCGCAACCTTTGCACCTGTGCTAATTGCAGTCTCGATTATGCTTTTAGCAGATTTGTCTACGACGATTGAATCATATCCCTTTAACTTTACTCTAATTTTTGCAGTATTAGCCATTATTTAAAAGAGCTAAATTAATTAAATAATACGGGGGAGAGGCATCGCCCCTCCCCCTATTTGTCTTACTTCAAGATCTCAGTTACGATACCCTGACCAACTGTTTGTCCACCCTCTCGGATCGCAAATGTTAATCCTTTTTCGATAACGACTGAAGATCCTAGTTTTACTGTGAACTCAGTATGATCGCCTGGTGCTACCATTTCTACACCCTCTGGCAATACAACTTCACCTGTTACATCAGCAGTTCTTACATAGAACTGAGGTTTGTATCCAGATACAAATGGAGTGTGTCTTCCACCTTCTTCTTTGCTCAATACATAGACCTCTGCCTTGAAATCAGTATGCATCTCTACAGAACCTGCAACTGCTACAACCTGACCTCTTTCAACATCCTCTCTCTTCAAACCTCTTAACAATACACCTACATTATCTCCTGCTTCGCACTCTTTCATGCTCTTGTTGAACATTTCGATTCCTGTAGCTGTTGTCTTGATAGGTTTCTTTCCCATACCCAATACTTCAACATCCTGTGCTAACTTCAATACACCTCTTTCGACTCTTCCAGTTACAACTGTTCCTCTACCTTCAATTGAAAATACATCTTCAATAGGTAGTAAGAATGGCTTATCAACATCTCTCTCTGGCATTGGGATATATTCATCAACAGCCTTGATTAATTCTCTGCATGATGCGAGACCTTCCTCATCACCGTTTTGTGCTTTCAATGCATCACCTACTATGATTGGAGCATTTTCATCAAATCCATATTTCTTCAATGCATCTTGGATATCTGCTTTGATAAGCTCAATAATTTCCTCATCTGCTTCTCCGAATTTATTGATGAATACAACAACCTTAGGAACACCAACCTGTTTTGCAAGTAGTAAGTGCTCTTTAGTCTGAGGCATAGCACCATCATTTGAAGAGATGACCAAGATTGCACCATCCATTTGTGCTGCACCTGTGATCATATTCTTGATGTAGTCCTTATGTCCTGGGCAATCGACTAGTGCATAGTGTCTTGTTTCTGTTTCGAACTCGACATGTGCTACTGCGATAGTAATAGATTTTGCTCTAGAAATAGGGTCTTTATCAAGTTTATCGATCATTCTTGCTCTATCCGCTTCTGGGTAGAATGCATTAAGAATACCTCTTACCAATGTGGTCTTTCCGTGATCGACGTGACCAATTGTACCGATATTCATGTGTGGTTTTGTTCTGTTAAACTCTGCCATTTATATATTGTTAATAAATTAAATATATTAATTTCTAATATACTGATTTGCTCAATTTCGCAAACCTGCAATGGATATTATCAAAAAGTAAGCAGACTTGCAAGTGTTTTGTAGTAATTTAACACAACATTTTGATATAAAAAAGGGGCAGCCCTAGGACTGCCCCTTTCCATTCCAACTTTAAGAAAAACTACTTCGTTTTTCCTGCTACTTCCTCTGCGACATTCCTTGGGACCTCCGCATAATGTGAAGGTTCAATGTTTGCGCTTCCTCTACCACTAGTGATAGATCTTAATTCGTTGGTATAACCAAATAATTCTGATAATGGAACAATAGCGTCTATCTTAGACATACCATTTCCGATACTCTCAGAACCTTGTATCTGGCCTCTCTTACTACTTAAAGATCCAGTAACATCACCCATATACTGATCTGGAGTCTCTACTTCCACCTTCATAACAGGCTCAAGAAGTATGGGATCACCTAATCTACAACCTTCTTTGAATGCCATTGATCCAGCAACTTTAAATGCTGCCTCAGAGGAGTCGACCTCATGGTACGATCCATCGAATACTGTAACCTTTATGTCTACAACTGGGTATCCAGCAATAACACCAGACTTCATAGCTTCTTCAACACCCTTCTGTATAGGAGCAATGAACTCTCTAGGAATAGATCCACCTTTGATTTCACTCTTAAATTCGAATCCTTTTCCAGCCTCGTTAGGTTCAAGTTTCAACCAACAATGACCATACTGACCCTTACCACCAGACTGTTTAATGTATCGACCTTCTGCTTGCTCAACAATTTTCTTAATTGTCTCTCTATATGCAACCTGTGGCTTACCTATATTTGCAACAACATTAAACTCTCTCTTTAATCTATCAACCATAATCTCAAGGTGAAGCTCACCCATTCCAGAGATAATAGTCTGCCCTGTTTCTTGGTTAGTGTTTACTCTAAATGTAGGATCTTCTTTTACCAATCTGGTTAGTGCATCTGTCATCTTCTCTTCGTCAGATTTTGTTGCAGGTTCTATAGCCTCAGATACAACTGGTTCTGCGAATTCAATCTTCTCAAGGATTACTGGCTTAGATTCATCACAAAGAGTATCTCCAGTTATGGAATCTTTCAAACCAACTATTGCACCGATATCTCCTGCCCTTAGGGAAGGGACATCTTCTCTATCATCTGCATGCATCAATACTAATCGACTGACTCTTTCTTTTATATTCTTAGTTGAGTTCAAGACATAGGATCCAGCATCAACCTTTCCAGAATAAACTCTGAAATATGAAAGGTTTCCGATGTGTGGGTCGTTTACAATCTTAAAGACCAAAGATGAGAATGGTGCATTCTCATCTGGGTGCATTTCGATCTCTTCACCTGTCTTTGGATGAATTCCTTTTACAGGAGGAACATCCAATGGAGATGGAAGACATATTGTGATGTAATCTAACAATGTTTTCGCCATTGCAGTTCTAGAGTCTCCACCTAATACTGGAAATAGATTCATATTCAATGTTCCTTTTCTTAATGCGGCATAAAGCTCCTCTGTTGTTAATTCCTTACCTTCGAAGAACTTATTCATCAATGCATCATCCTGCTCAGCTAATACTTCTACAAGCATCTCTCTTCGCTTGTTTACCTTCTCCATCATATCTTCTGGGATAGGAACCTCATTTAATGTTGGAGTATCTACACCATCATATGTATATGCTTTCATCTTGACCAAGTCGACATAGCCATGAAGCTCTTGCTCTTTACCGATTGGTAAAGTAACCGCAACTGCTTTTGGACTTAATCTGTCCTTAATAGTTTGGAAGCTATGCTCGAAGTCACCACCAATCAAGTTTATCTTGTTCATAAAGCAGATTCTTGGGACTTTGTATTTATTTGCTTGTCTCCATACTGTCTCGGATTGTGGTTCTACACCTTTTCTACCATCAAAAATAACAGCAGCTCCATCTAATACACGAAGAGATCTTTCAACCTCTGCAGTGAAATCTACATGGCCTGGTGTATCAATGATATTGATTCTATGTCTCTTGTTGTTATAATCCCAGAAACATGTAACAGCCGCAGACATGATTGTAATACCTCTCTCTTGCTCCTGTACCATGAAGTCTGTAGTTGCAGCTCCATCATGTACTTCTCCGATCTTGTGAACCTGTCCTGTAAAATACAAAAGCCTTTCTGTTGTTGTAGTTTTCCCAGCGTCAATGTGAGCAATGATTCCGATATTACGAATCTGCTCCATTGGCATTTTGATATTATATGTTGTCTTATCCATAAGGTTGTTTAAAAAAGTTAACAGTCACAAAAAGGAAAGTTTACACTCTCGCCGTTGCGATTATATCAAAACTAGTCGATACTAGACAACAGTTTGGAAGAATCTTCCGTTATTTCATAGCTAAGATCATATTCAAGTGATTTGTTCAGCGCCTGTTTAGCAGATTCTGCATCTCCTTGTTCAAATTCTGATCTTCCAAGAAGGTAGTAATATTTAGCATTAAATCTATCTAAAGCTAAAAGCTGGTCAAGTACTGTCGTAATATCTGAGATATTGGCATTCTGATCCAACATAGCCCTAGCTTTCAAATATAGGTATTCCTTCTTGTCTTCATCTTCTAGATTAAGTACACCCAGTAACTCGATGTAATAGTTGATCTTCTCAACCTTCTGTAATACATAATTAATCTTGACTCCATATTCATAAAGATATGCCACTTTTACTTTTCCTAATACCACCTGTAAGACTTCATCCGCTTGGAGTGTTTGGTTGTTCTTTAATAGCACATCCAGATACTCTGAGACTAAATCCTCAGAGGGTGTGCTCCCTTGATATCCCAATACTTTGGAATAGCAATCCAATGCACTACTTAAATCATTCTTTTGCATATACGCTCGTGCCATTGCCCAAAATACATCTGATTCCAAACTTCCTAAAGTCGCTGCTCTGTTTAACTCTGTAATAGCTTTGTCATATTCTCCTGTTTCAAGATACGCTCTTCCTAGGAAATACACACCTTCTGGATACTCAGCGATATCCGCCTCTATCGGTTCCAAAACAGAAACTGCTAGATGAGAATATCCGTTGTTTATGAATACTCTCGCAAGTTTAGTAGCATTGTATTTGCTATCAGAATCCAATGTCCCTAAGACTTCACTGAATTCATCAAAATAAATCTTCCATTTATCTGATGGAGATGTGCTTCCTAAGGTTGTCTTAGCAGCTTCTTTGTCAGATATTGATTGAATGTACGAAAGTAGTAACGTTGCCTCAGACAGGTTATCTCCATCATATACACTCTTTTTGAATATCTCAGATGCGTTCCCAGTATCTCCATTTCTTAAATATGCTTTACCTAAGGCTAACTCCAAATTCTGATGAATTTCCCCAAGTCCCTGTCCTTTCTTACAGGTCTCCAAAGCACTAGAATCATTCCCATCAGCAAGATATTTCTCACATAAAATTGCATAAAGAATACTTTGGTCGTATGAACTAAGTTTCTGAGCAGATTGATCAAGAATTGCGGATGCTTCCTCTAGTCTATTTTTATCCACTAATATATTGATGATTCCTTCAAAAGCCTCTACTCTTGATGGTATTAATTCTGCTGCCGCATAATATGTACTCATCGCAGTAGAGTACTCTCTTCCCTCATACCATTTTTGAGCCTCAGCTATTTTTACATCATAACTTGCATTCTCTTCGCTGGTTACACGATTAGAGATGAAATACCAAGCTACAAGCCCACCAACAATTAATACAAGTATTATCCAAGGAATAAATTTCTTAAAGGCAGTCTTCATACCTTGAATATATCATACCTTGTTCAAGCCTGGCTATAGCCTGGCCTAGTGGAAGATGTGATACAATAATTAGTACATATGAAAAAAGCGAGGTTCTTTGGTTTTGTTATTGGTCTTCTAATTTTCTTTGTAATGTTAGGATTAGACAAGAGGTTTTTCATTGCGAAAGCTTCTGAGCTGCCAAACAATTGGGCAAGCCTAGTCTATGGTGTTGATACACAAGAAGAGAAGAAGATTCTAGAAATCAAGTATATAACTGTTGATAACGACGGGGATGTTCAGCATTTTCTTACAAATGCAAAGACTCCCGTAGAAGCACTAACTGCTAATGGTTACGCGATAGAGGGAGATAACAAAATAGTTACAGATTCTCCATCAGATACGCTTACGGATAACTCCCTTATCGTTATAAAAACATACCGTACTACGCTTGAGGATGTATATATATCAATTCCATATGACAAAGTTATTGAAGGCGGTTCTCTGTGTGAGAGACTATCTACAAGGATTACTCTCCAAAAAGGGGTACTGGGGGTAGCAACACAATCAATACAAAAGGTGTACGAAGGAGATACTCTTGTATCAACAGCAATTGTTGGGGAATCAGTGGTTACAGAACCAAGGAAAGAGATTAGTATAGTTTCTGGACCTAATGATACTCCTGATGAGGTTGAGCAACACGGGTATAATTGCCCATACTGGGAATCATATGTTGATACTGAGGTGTCAGCTACTGATGAAGAGAAGCAATGGCTTAAATTTACGATGCGATGGGAGTCAGGATGCAACGCAGAGAGTAACAAAGATGACTTCTACAAAGGACTTTTTCAGTGGAGTCCCTGTCAGTGGTACAGTCAATTCCCAAATGACAATATTTTTGATGGGAAAGCACAGATTAGGAGGACCCTTCAAAAGTTGAGAGCAGGTGCCAACCCTGAATATATGTGGCCAGCAGTATACAAGAGATATGTAGCAACCTATGGAGAATTGAGCTGGTTAGCAGATTAGGCACTCCAGCTAAAATATTCACAGATGTCTTGTGGTATTTCTCCCAGGAATCTGGATGGTATTTGAGAGGTTAGTCCTTCTCTTGTTAATCTCTTTTCAGCAAAAGTAAGGGTTAGTTTCTGTCTTGCACGAGTAATACCAACATAACAAAGTCTCCTTTCTTCTTCCAATTCATTCTCATCCACGAATGCTCTAGAGTGTGGTAACAATCCTTCCTCCATTCCGATCATAAAGACATAGTTGAATTCCAATCCTTTGGAGGAATGCAGCGTCATAAGGTTAACATATGAGCCACTACCATCTTGGTTCTTGTCCTGCTCTTGTTCTATCAAGTTGATTTCATTCAGGAAAGTCTCAAGACTGTTATTCGGGCTCTTCTGTACATATGTATACGCCACATTTTTGAGCTCTGAGATATTTTCTTTTTTCATCTCGGCTTGATCTGACCCATCATCGAACCACCTTATGTAGTTGGTTTTCTCTAATATCATCTCTATTATGTCTAGAATATTTTTATTCTGTGCCTCAACATATATATATCCAAAGGTAGAGATTATGGATTGAAGCTTTCCAAGATTTTCTTCTATGGATGGAATTTTGCCCAAGATATCCTCTCTTATACCTTGAACTTTGCCAACTTCTGGATGATTACTCATGTATGCTGCAACTAAAAGTTCTCCCACAGAGCACCCTATCTGTTTTGCAGATTCATGCAGAATAGCTACTGTTTTGGGACCAATCTTTCGAGTTGGGACATTCAGTACCCTATCCAAACTAAGTTCGTCTTTGATGTTATACACAAACCTAAGATAACTTATGATATCCTTGATCTCTTTTCTCTCATAGAATCGAAATCCACCTACTAGTTTGTATGGGACACCTTCCTTCAACAATGACTCTTCAATTGCACGAGATTGGTAGTTAGTTCTGTAGAGTATTGCGATATTTGAGAGAGGTATTTGCATATCTCTAAGATGCCTTATCTTTTCTACAACATAGTCTGCTTCATCTTCTTGATCTCTGGCCTGATACACAGTTATGCTTTCTCCTTCTGAGTTATCTGTCCAAAGGTTCTTCTCAACTCTCTTGTTGTTCTGATGAATAACTGAAACCGCAGCAGATATTACATTTTTCGTAGAACGATAGTTTTGTTCTAATTTAATAACTGTTACATTATCGAAATCTTCTTCAAAAGATTGAATATTCTTAATGTCTGCGCCTCTCCATGCATATATGCCCTGATCATCATCCCCAACTACACAGATGTTTTGATGCTGTTGGGATAGTAATTTCGCGAATCTGTACTGTGCATTATTGGTATCTTGGTACTCATCTATCAGTAAATATTGGTATCTGTCTTGGTAATGTTTCAATACCTCTTCGTTTTCTTCTAGCATTTTCACAGTTAGGTAAAGCAAGTCTCCAAAATCTACTGCATTTTGAATCTTTAATTGTTTTTGATAGTCGGGATAGATATCTGCAACGATATCTTCTATATATCCGCCATAATGTGATGGGAATGTCTCTGGGGATACCATTTCATTCTTAGCAGAGCTTATGAAATATGATACTGCTTGGGGTTTGATTTGTTTAATATCTATCTGTCTTTCTAACATCAGTTCCTTTATGAGATTTTCACTATCATCTGAATCATATATTGAGAAGTTATTTGTATATCCTATGGCTTTTGCATTATGTCTCAGAAAGATTGCGCCTATTGAATGAAATGTACCTACGGTTGGCAATACTGTGATATCTCTGCCTAATTCTCCCAATATATTCTTTATTCTCTCTTGCATCTCTCCGGCTGCTTTTTTAGTGAAAGTCACAGCTAGGATATTCTCAGGTAGTATGTTTTTTTCGTTTATGAGGTATGCAATTCTGTTTGTGATGACACGTGTTTTGCCAGATCCTGCGCCTGCAAAAACCAAGAGTGGTCCCTGTGTACATTCAACAGCTTTTTTCTGTTCGGGATTTAACCCCCCGAGTATTAGATCTTTGCTCATAGGTAATATCTTTAGGATTATATCTTTTTCATGTATCTAGAGAATACCCATCCTACAGTATCCTCTGTAAACTGGATTTTCATCCAACCGTTTTCTTCAGAAAGAAGTACAAACACTACTCCGTTATCAACACTATCTATTATCTCACAGCTATACCACTGACATTTCCTAATATTCGCGAATCCATACTGAGAGGATGCTACTTGAACTAGTATCTTTGTACCTTTTACTACGTTGAATTTTACTTCGAAGGAGGAACTTTCGAATACATTCTCTGCATTTTTTTCAAATACAAAATTTTGCACTGCTTCTCCGGGGGCGGTTCGAGCATAGAGATCAAATTCTAAGGTAACACTTTCACCAGGTTTTACCGCCTTATTTTCTATATGCGTTGGTTTACTAAAGCTATCCCATACTTCATTGATTGCAAATCCTGAATCTTTTCCATCTGCAGTAGATATGTATATTGGGAATTTATCAGTCAACCATGTAAAGTCATCCATATTTTTTACCTTTACAGATACGTGTAATTTAGTTCCTATTTCAACTTCCTTCTCATATGTAACCTCTTCTATTTTTGCATTGTAAGAGAGTGACTCGAAAGAGTATCCTTTCCATCCAGAGAAGGCATCGGCTACCGATTGTTTGAAATCTCCAGAGGATTCAGTTACTTGGAGTTTGGAGAGCTGTCCTTCTTTTTGTACAATTTTAAGATCTACAACCGAGAAGCTTGGTATTCCATATTTGTAGGCAAGGTAATCTGCGAGTGTGTATATTGATGTTGATGCCCGATTGGAGAGGATTGGGTTGTTGGAGAGATATCCTATTAGGATACTTCCTGCTTGATTTTCTAATTCTGGATTAGCTCCTACACCACCTGCTCTTCCTTCATATATCTGCCCATTGCTATCTACTAGGTAGTTATATGGTATATCTGCGAAATGAAGTCTTGTTATGCTGTAGTAATACAATGCTTTTACCCAGAGAGAGGGATTGTTTCCTAACTGTGAGGATTCTGTTGATACTTGAGAGATGTATATGATATTTGGTGTTTTGTATATTGTGTTAGTTTGATCTGAGATGGACTGGTCGAAGTGTTGGTCTGAGATTGTATTAACAGAATACGCAAATACAGATGATGGGAGAAGAAATAATATGGCAAAGATTATGGTCTTGAAGACAGTTTTCATACGAATAATTGTAGCATGGCTAATCACCTGAGTCTAATAGCGTGTTGGTTTCCATATATGGCTCAACTTTGGTTACATATTCGCTATCTAAAGCACACATATACAACAGAGTATCAGCCCAATATTTATTACCTTGAGAATCATAGAGCTGACCATCTCCTTTCATTTCGTACATTGGTACAAGATATCCATAGCTCTGATCTACAAATATATATCGATAGCTTGCCTCAGATACATCAAATGATTTTAATCTCGCTGATGCCCTTATGAGTGGATACTGTTTCTTAAAGTTGTCATCATAGTCTAGATATGTGGTGTAGATTTCATGGTTTCTAGTGATTGCATTACTTAATGTTCTGGTTGGCATATCCTGGTAGGTAACAATGTTTGATGGAGAAAGCACAAGAATGGAGAGAGAGTAGAGTTTGCTTGAATCTGCAACAAGATCTAGGGCATAACCTTCTACATCTATTGATCCATATTCTAGATTATTTGACGAATAGTAACCTTCAAATTCTTTCTTACCATTGGATATATCCTCAACTTTTGCGATGGTGATATCTCGAATGTTGAAATAGTCTAGTAAGAAGCTTGTGACATCAGATGTCCCCCCTATCTTTATATCTGTAACTAGTCCACCTTCTGAATTTAAGAAGAGTATTGATGAATCTAATGAATACGTTACTACCGCATCATTAAATGTCCATAGATATGTTTCTTCGGAGGTGGTTGGTGTTTTCTGAGAGAATCTTGTTACAAAATTTTCTACTGTTGTTATGTCTGGTTTTGTTGTTTTGTATACCTTTACTTGGGTAGAGATAGGAAGATCATTTGGAGTATTAGTGAAGGAGACTGTATTGCTGAGATATTCAAATGGCGAATTTATTGGGGTTATGGTCTGTTCTATGACAGTATTGTTCTTTTTGTTCAACCAAAATACTATTCCTAAGATTAGCCCTATTACTGCTCCTATTGCGATATATAATCCGTATTTTCCCCAGAAGATAGGCAATTTCATTTTTGTTTTTATTAAATTATTATCTTGATGCGAAGTTCTTTATATATGAATGTAATAACGTACCACAAGCACTACTCGTACCTGGTGCTACCGCAAGTTCTTCTAGTTGAGAATATGTACAGACACCACTTCCAACGAGATAGCTTGCAGTCTCCGTTGCTCTTTGTATAGAGCCACCACTTGTGATGAAGCTATATCCACCTCCATTATTAGAAAGGAAGTCTGCGCCCCATTCTCTTAGAAGGGAACTACCACCTCTTTGTATTTGATGTACGAGTTCATGTCGGAAAAGGTTGGTTAGTCCTGCATCACTGGCTTGTGCTAGTTTGTCTGCTTTACAATATATCTCAGTACCACTATAACACCATGCCCAATCAATCATGTTACATGGGCCTTCATCGGCACCATCATTTCCATCTGTACATGTAACAAGGTGAAGCCTTGTACTGAGCCCCATTTCTGCAGCTACTTGATCGTATATCTCTTGGATATTTCCTGTATATATTGTGCCTGGAGCACCGGGTTCTCCACCTCCGATGATGTAATCGTAGTCAATATAGTTAGGATTATATACTACTTCTCCAGGAGGAGTATTAGCGTAGGTGTAGGTACTCTCATTAAATGTTTTCTGGTTAGTGAACATTAGGAAGAATAATCCTATAAAACCAAAAAACGCGAAAATCACGATACCAAACAATACTTTCCCTATTGCAAACAAAACGTCCGTAAGTACCATGGCGACAGCGGTTATGAGTAGATTCGCAGCACCACCTGTAGTTGCAAAGCCCAAAGCATTTGCGAGCCCGACTACTAATGCTCGAGCAATTGATTGTAGACCACCTTTCTGAATCCATTGGCCTAGTAATTTGCCTGCTGCTCCACTAAAAAATTTTTTAAAGCCTTCCCTCTGCATGAAAGCCTTAATAATGGCAGCTCTCCTCTTTATCATGAAATTCTCAAACCTCTTTGTAATAGCATCTTTAATTCTGGCATTAAGACTAAAAACCTGATGTAATTTCCCAAATCTCTCAATACTCCCAATGTTCTTCTCAAGCTTGTCCTGTAATTCTTTAAGTGCCTGCCCTTGTAATCCAGATTTGCTTAGGATATCGGCAATAACTTGAGCTGATCGGCCTTCTATGATTTGCGTAAGATAATCATCTCCTAGACCACCCCCTAAACTTTTAAGGAGTGCCGCGGAGGTTCCATTACCGACTAAGTTCGCACTCTCCACAGCCTTTCGTATTAAATCAGAAGTTTGCATATTCCTCATGTATGTGAGGTACGCAAAACCTTCCCCATTGTACAAGAGAGTACGCATCCAAGACCTTGGAGTAAAGTAATAAATTTGTGTTAGGAATTTGTTATGCGCTGTTTTTAATAAACTATCTTTTGTATATATTGGATTACCATTTGCATCCTTAAGAATATTTCCACTTTTATCCATTTTATACTTTGCCAATCCTCGTGGAACAAAAATCTTCTGTCCATATGGGCTTTCCCACTCTACAGAAGGACAAAACGCATAATTTTTCTTAGGATCAAAAAAACCCCCATTCAAAATGTTTTTAAGCAGATCTCCATCTGAAAGTGCTTTTAACGAGGCCCAATAGCCTTCTGCTTTCCCAACGCTGTCCCAGAATGCTAAAGTATCTAACTCCCTTCTATCAGATGTTAAACCTTTTAATTTCCTTCTTAAATCCGCCCGCTTCACAGGATCTCTCTCAGTATTAATCTGTGATTGAGTATTACTTATCCATGATTGGAGCTGTTTCCTTGCATCAAGAACCTTCGTGCCATCTAGATCCTGAGCATTTATGACTAATCGTGATTTCTCTAAAGTACTTATTTGATTATCAAGGTCAATTTGAGCCCGACCTGTAAGTGAAGCCCTTCTTGAGGTGAGAATTGAAATTCTAGTATCAATATTATTAAGTTCTAGATTTCTATAGAAATTCGGATCTGAAAGAGATATGCTTTTTTCTTTTAGCTTTCCATTTTTATCTGAATTAACAGAAATTATAAATCTTTCGTATCTATCCATTATTGCACTAACAGATCTTGCATCATAACCAAGATTTGTTAGCTCAGAACGAAATTCTCCCTTTACATAATCCATATTCATGAAATTTTCACTTCCCGTACGAGAATCATATCTAGGTTTTAAGTTTTGCCCTCTACCCCATATCTGTCCAAATCTACTACGCTGATCTTCCGACATCGCATTCCAATCTCGCTCTGTAAAAACCCCTCTCCCAATAAGGGTTGCAGCTCTTTCCTCCATATTTGTCAAAGAAGCCACATCACCACTTCCACGTCCACTCGCAGATTGTCCTAATCCTGCCTGCAAATCCCACCTATTTTTGAACTTCGTAAGTGTCTGATCCTTCTGGGACATAGACTGTGCTGCCAAACCAAGTCTAACTGCTTCTTGGGTATCAATGTCTGCATATTTCCTTGCCCAACCATTAGTAACCAGTTCCCTCATAAATTGACCTGCGAACTTTGCGCGAGAAGATTTTCTCATGGCATCAGCCGTATCTTTCGCTTTTTGAAAAGTACCCATTGGGTCCTTTATTATATTGATGGCATTAGAGAGAGAAATCTTTGTAGAAGGCACAGGGTTCGCTTCATCTGGGCGGAATTTTGTAAGAGTTATATCCAACGCATCATTTAAGTCTTTTGCTGCTTGCTCAGTCAAGAAGACTCCAGGTCTTTCAAGTGCAGCCACCAAACTATCTGTCAGGATACTTTTACCATTTAGACCAGATAGTTTCATCGGCTTTCTTTTCTCTGGTTTTTTCTTAGCTTCCTTAAAAATGAAGTCGAATATCTGACCAATTACTTCTTGTTCTCTTTGTGCAGGCTTTTTAGGCATTGAACTAACTTACCATTTTATTTGAAAAGGCCACCTACCAATGGAACCTTAGATAGGTTTGCTTTAGCATTTGCTAATCCTTCAGCAACTGGTTTTGGAGTGTCTGATGGGAACCAAGCTTCTAAATACTTTGGAGCTTCAGCTGCAAAATACAAAACAATAACTCGGATTACAAACACCGCCAAGAAGCCAGTAGTATTTATATTCATCCCATCATTTGATGAATAGGACAGCTTCTCTGGCAAGGATAGGGCTATATTTTCCTGCGTTGCCAAGAAGGAAGGGAGATTAATTATGGCAAATACCATTGGGAAAGTCAGAACATTTTTCAGTAATGATTTAAACCAGTTTGTTGTGCTGTATCCTTTGCCTGGGAATGCCCCCATCATTATTTGGATAGGACCAATGACTACTCCTAAAAGAACTCCAAAGAATGCTTTATAAAGGGTAATCAGTACCTTTATACCACCAACAAATACTATACCTATGATGAACAAAGCAACAAGCAACATAACAATTCCTAACCCAGCAGCAATAGTTGCAATTATCGGAGCATTTGCTATTGCAGCCACGGAAACTAATCCATATTTGATTGCAATCGGAAGAACAACACCTATCCCTACAGAGCCAGAAATAGCCGCAGTTAGTCCAGTTCCTCCTGTTAAGGCAGCACCCATCAGGCTTCCAAGGCTATTGATACCTTTTACGACATCAGAGCCACCATATAGACCTGCAATTAATGTAGTAATAAGCCCTCCGAGATCAATCAATAATCCCGCAATTGCGAAACTAAAAGTTATAAGAATTAATGCTGTAATAATCCCAGGTAAAGTATTTCCTAGATTCACCAAGGTTTGTCCACCTAACTTACTTCTAAACATGATCATAAAACCTACAACAATCATTATTATTACAAAGAACACATAAGCCAAATTCCTAATTTTTGACCATAGTGGAGCGATACCAGAATTCATTAAAGTATCATACCCTGAAAGTGTTTCACCATCCGCAGCATATGTTGAAGAAGTTGAATCCTTGTAACCTGGGACCCATTCCTCGGCGAGATGGTCAGTGACGCTTATTCCAGGATAATTTGTATAAGCGTATGTGATTGCATTGTTTGTAATTCCGAGCAAACCACCTCTCATGTCTTCAGGAATTTCTGGGCTAGTTTTGATTCGCTCACTTCCAGCAGTTACATCAGGCGCAATTATTGCGATTGCTGTATATGTTGTATTCGCGAGATTCAAACTTCCTTGCGTACTCATGTTATCCTCTCCCGTATTCTCAATATCATTTGCAACATTCATGAAAGCTTTGATACCTTTCCAGTTAGGAGAAACTGTCGCATTTTCAACATCGTCCATGGACACATCATTTCCCTGTGCATATGTATTCATAACACCAAAGAATAAGACCATGCTTGATATTGCAATAAAAAAAACTTTGAACATCTTCTTATTGAAAAGTGCTTCTAGTTTTTCAATAAACTCATAGGTTTTCGCTACATAGCCCATTTTAATAATATTTTTAATTTAATTTACATTGCACGAGTCGCGGACTCTTGTATCAAAAATTGTTTATACTCCTCAACTGTTGGAGTATCGGAACCTCCAACATCGTCAAATTCGGAAGACTTTCTGAGGTTAAACAAGTATGACATATCCCAGATGCATTTTACAGGAATTGATTTAGCAATACCATTAACTATCGCATTAGCAGTGCAAGAAGTTATCACATAAACAGATTCATAATTGGAAGCAGAATTAGGATCCATAACATGCTTATTCCTCAACTTAGTATAAGAATTAGTCTCACTAAACATTGGACTAATTTTTACGGCTATATCTGCCGAGTTAATACACCCCTCATCTCCTTCGCTACAACTTCCCCAGTTAGCCGCAGGAAATAGCCATCCCAAATTACCACGTAACATTTCAAAATTATTCCAACACACAGGGATACCAACACCGACATCCAAAGGATCTGGATTTTTACATAATCCTTCAACATGTAGTGTCTCACTCCCTCCTGTGGATGCATTACTTTGCCCTGGGTATTCATCCAAATCTCCAAGATATTTAGATGACGAATTTGAGACCGCAGGATTCGAGTCGGATTCATTGTCGCAAACACCTTCACAGTTATTAGGAGCATTTTTATCTATTGTTAATGTGTCCTGCGAATCATTATTTCCCACTGTCAGAGTATATTGAACACTATATGGTTGTTTTTTAAGAGAGTTATCTACGGTTCCGTCTTTTACTGCGTCATGTATTTCGCCGGGGGGGGTAGTTCTTTCAACTAGCTTCGCATCTATTACCTTTCCTGCAGAAGGAAAATATGGGTTATCCAGAGTTGGTTTGTTAACCGAATTATAAATATTGAAAGATCCAAGGAGTAAGTTTATTGGTGCAGTGATCTTTGTCAATTCTATCTCCACATCATCGCTCATCCACCCAGAGAGACTGAAGTTTGTAGAATTTTCTTTCAAAAGACACGCTGTCTCTCCAGAATAGGTATTTGCACCTATTTTACAGCCACCATTTGTGTCATTTACTCCCAATGTACTTGGGGTTACATCTGTTAGACTCCCTTTATCATCCATGTATAAAAAGGTAGAGTTATTTTCATAGCTATTATCCACCACATCTGAGCTACAAGAAGATACTTCTGTCTCCTGTGTTGTATCAGCTACAATCTCTTTCACCTTTGTAAATTTGAATACTAACAAACCAAAACCTGTGAGAATTATCAGTAAAAATAGAGGATTAATCTTTTTCTTTTTTGAACTATTTTCTTTGTACATACGGATTTTTGATTATACCAAATATTGTAAGCATTTCTATACAGAAATTAAATAACTCCGTAATCTGAAAGCTTGGTCACAGTAGTACTTGTGCTGTACTCCAATGGTACGTCTACATCCTTACTAGTGATACCATTCATAGGCACACTAACTGGAGAAACCGTAGGTATTGTAGACACTACACTAAAGTACATAGCATCGGAGGAAGTATATTCATAATATTCACTACCATCTGAGGATCTGCTATCCGCAATGGACAAGATCCACTTACCATCTTCATCCAATACTGTAGATATTGGCATAGAGTCACCGGAGGTTCCTGTACTGTCTCCATCTTTCATATATGCTATCAACACTCCTTCTCCAGTATCTGGCATATTACCCACCTTCCCTGTTATGGATACATACGAAGGAGGTGTACTTAATGTTGCAAATGTTGTGATATTGAATCCCTCATACTTACTATCCCCAGATGACACTGTGAAGTAATATTTTGTTTCTGGCTGTAATCTTGTTAAAGAGACACTGTGAACATAGTACTTACTTTTGTTTGTAATGCTATCCCTCTCATCATAACCGGTGCTAGAAAGCGCAGTAGCAGAGGTACCATAGCTAATACTACCCTCTTCTTTTTCTGCAGAGACCCATACCACAGTAAAACCTGTATCTGTTACATTCGTTATCTTTACAGTGTCCTTTCCTGAAGACCAATTTGTTACTCCAGAAACAACCATATCCTGCCATTCCAAATCCTTAACTATTCTAAACGTTCTGCCGTTTGTCTCTTCCTCCGGCTGCTCTGTCGGAGTTTCTTGCTCCGGTTCCTCTACTGGAGTCTCTTCTTCAGTATTATCCTGCGAAGAGGATGTTGGGAAGTAAGAATACAGGGTCGTATTGGAACCTATGCTAAACGATTGAGTACTATTTAGCTTTCCATTGCTATCGAACAGAGTTGAATATGCTCCACTCAAGATACCTCCCTGATCAGTTCCAGTAACAGCGATTAGTACCAGATTTGTATTGGTATCAGAGATGATTAAAGAACCATCGGATATCTTCCTAAATGTAGAGAGATCCATTATCCAGTTACCACCACTTGGCATGGTAGCAGATATTGCATAGGATGTTTTGTCTTTTAGCATTGCGAATACCA
>Ga0172375_10005642_pt1 | contig 17961 bp, 29 predicted proteins | sample LakKiv1m_FD_114537 | JGI IMG/M metagenome (GOLD analysis project Ga0172375, IMG submission 114537) | Freshwater microbial communities from Kabuno Bay, South-Kivu, Congo - kab_092012_11.1m | ecosystem: Environmental > Aquatic > Freshwater > Lake | place: Democratic Republic of the Congo...
ATTATCCAAAGAGATGAAGTCTAATAAAGAAAGGAAAACAAAATGGCAGCAATAGGAAAAGCAAAAAAAAGGAAGTATATCAGAAGGATGGGTGTCGAATCAAAAGAACGCAAAGTTCTTAAACCTCTAAAAAAAATGAAACCCTCACAGGAAGAAAAACCAAAACGAAAGTATACCAAAAGAAAAGCACCAATTGCAAATTTTCCCGATAAACCTAAACGGAAGTATGTAAAAAAGAATAAAACAAATATCCCCAAAGATGTTTTAATTAAACACATCAAGAAAACCAAGTTCTATAAAGAATACATGAAACTCATGTCTGCAAACGGTAAGGCAATGAAATTTATGGTTGCTTTGAATGACCTGAATTTGGCATTTATTTCTGAATTTAAAGGGGGTGAATAAGTTGAGGAACAAAAAAGCAAAGGCATTGAGGAAGGAAGTAAATAAAAAAGTAACAAAAAAAGAAGTGCCTACAACTTCCTATGATACATTATTTCATTCAAAAGTAAAAAGATATAAAGATAAATTAGGAAAGGATAAGAGTAAAGAAGTGGTAATGTCTCAAATAGTTTCAAACGGGCAAAGAAAAGAATACCAAAATCTCAAGAAAGGGAAAAAATGAAAACAATTAACGAAATAAATACCAATGAATTGATAGCTGCTATTGAGGAAATCAACAGCAAGGATGTGTTTGAAGTTCCAATCACAATCAAAAATCAACCTGTAGCTTTAATGTTGAAGGATTTCAAGGAAGCAATTGAAATTCTTAACGAGTCAGGGATTCTCAACGGTCTTTCTGACGAAACGGTTGAATTTTACAACCGGAACGACATGCATCAAGGCCCATATCCGTGGGAAGCAAAGTCCAAGAAGCTTCTTCGTCAGGAGGAGCCCCCCGCAAATGTTCCTGAAACTCCTGCACCTGTTGTAGAAACTCCTGCACCTGTTGTAGAAACTCCTGCACCTGTTGTAGAACCTGCTACACCTGTTATACCTGAAGTTACCCCCGCAGAACCTAAAAGGCGTGGCAGACCGGTAGGATGGAAGAAACCTGTTGAACAGGAATTGCCTATTCCTAAACAGGATGCCACTCCTACTAAAACACCTGTTGCTCCTGTACCCGAAACCTCAGCACCAGCAACAAAGCTGATTAAGAAGTCAGCACCAGTAAAGGAAGATGCCCCTGAACTTCCTAAAGAAAAAGGTGGAATTTATAAAAAGGATATTTATCCTATTCTGATGTCTCTTCGTGCGGGACTTTCTGCAAAAAGTACATTTGAAGAAATGGCCTCATTCATGTTTACCGGAAAAGATGTTGTTACGTTCAACGACAACATTCTCGTGGTTTGTCCCTTTGTCACTGAATTTATTGCTACAATCAAGGCAAGTGACCTTTTGGATGTTCTAAAGCCTCTTGCTTCAGATGAATTTCTGAAATTCGCCATGAAGGAAGATAGCAATTCTTTGGAACTTCAGACTCAGGATGCCAATTTTAATTTTCAGGTTGTGGCAAATGATTCAGGAAAGCTCCTTGGTAATTCAGGGATAAAGGATGTTGTCAATGGTATCCGATCAGAACTTGCACAGGGTACATGGAACAATGTTCCTGAGAACTTCAAAGATGCTTCCAAGCTTTGCTCTTTTTCCGCAGCAAAGAAAGAAACTCTTGGCATACTTACCTGCATTGCAATTCATGACAAAGCAGCATATTCTTGTGATAGTCAAAGAATAAGTCAGTATATTCTGTCTGATGCCATGTCCAATTTCCTTATTTCAGCTTCAGTAATTTCAACTCTGTTGAATTACAGTATTGAAAAATACTGTGTTACTGAATCATGGATTGGATTTCAGACCAAGGATGGTTTGACATTGGGAATCCGAAAGAAGAATGGGAATTACCCGATTGACCTTATTGGTAAAATCCTTGACCAGGGTTCTGATTTTTCAGTTGATGCTCCTATCGACATGCTGAAAAAGGCAATTGAGGAAGTTCGGGTTTTCACTTCTTCCGATGAATCTGAGGAACTTATCACTGTCACTATAAAGGGTGATATGATGTACCTCAATTCAAAATCTTCTCGTGGCAAAGCCGAAGCTTCGGTTGAAATTTCAAGTGATAGTGAAAGTGATGAGGAATATTCTTTCCAGATTAATCCGAATTTCTGGTTGGATATTTTGTCAAAAGCCCCTACCATGAAGCTTGACATGAAGAACCTGAAAGCCCGTTTTGAAGCGGGTAAGTTCTGTCATGTTGTAGCTCTTGGTATAGGGAAGTAAAATAATTAAATCAGAGTAGAGGAAAACATTAATTTAATGGATTGATGGCATAATAGTTTATTTTGGAAGATGAACTTTATCCCCTCTACTCTGATTTTTTAATTTAAAGGTTTTATATGTGGATAACCAGTTACTGCCGCAGTTATGATTTTGATAAAGCATTAAAAGCATTAATAGATAAAATTCAAAAACATTTGGCACAAAAGAAAGAATTTAAAAGAAAATGGTATAGTAAAGAAAACACTCGGCCAATCGTAAAACAACCAATAAAGAAAATAATTCCTGTTCGCAGGATTGCAATATTTAATTTAAGTCGTAAACAAAAACGAAAGTCTTATTTAAAACAACTTAATAGAAAGGCAGCATAAGAATGGAAAGAAAACCTGTACGTTCATCAAATATTCTGAATGTTGGTTATGATGAAACAACTCAAACTCTTCAAATCGAATATCTCACCCACAGAGTTTATAATTACTTTGGTGTTCCCAAAGAAGTATATGAAGCTATGATGAAAGCCCCTTCTGTTGGTAAATATTTTTGGGCCAATATCAGAACTCAATATGCTTATGGGGAAGTAAAAACAAATAAAGAAAGAGATTAGGAATGACACCATTACAAATGTATTTACTCATATCTTTAGATGGTCTGTGTAATATTTTAAGTACTTTAACAGTTATTTTTGGAATTTTAACTTTGATTTCTAGTATTATTTGTTTTGAAACATTTGAAAAGAAAAATATTAAATATATTATTATAAGTTTTTGTTTTTTTCTTTTCTTTGTTTCCGTTGCAAATTTAATTCCTTCTACCAAACAAATGTGTGCGATTTTAATAGTGCCTAAAATTGTAAACAATGAAAAAATTCAAAATATTACAAATGATTCATTAAATATTTTAGAAGAAAAAACAAAAGAATGGTTAAATAATTTAGCAAAGGAAAAAAAGTAAAATAATGAACGGATTTTTCACTCAGGAAAAATTAAATTCCTTTGTTACAAAAGTAAAAACCCCTCTACAGGAATGTAATTCTTGTGGACTTCACCTATCGTGTAAAAATCCAAAAATAAAAGTCAGTGGGAAAGGGGAAATGGGAATTCTTTTAGTAGGGGGATTTCCATCTGATGATGATGACAATTTAGGAATTCCTTTTTCTGACAGGGCAGGTATAGAATTTTCAAGCATCTTAAAAATGTATGGAGTTGATATTAATCGTGATTGTTGGAAAACCTATGCTTGCCTATGTACAAGTAAAAAAGACCCGACAGAAAACCAAATACAAGCCTGTAAACACAATTTAAAAGCCACTATTCAAACTTTAAAACCCAAGTTTATTTGGGTAATGGGTAGCATTTCTGTTAAGTCTTTCTTCGGAATTGATTTCAATTCAGACATGAATTTGTGGCGTGGGCAATGTATTCCAGATCAGAAGTATAATGCTTGGTTGCTCCCTATATTTGAACCAAAATCTCTAATCCATTACCAAAAAGACCCAAACTTTCTATCTCAATACAATAGAGATATTAAAAATGCTGTTGTTGCTACAAATAAAAAAGCACCAACATTTGTAGACCCACAATCAAAAGTAAAAGTCATCACTGACTTTACTGAAATTTGTAATAAGATTCAGTATTTTAATTTCAACAGAATGATTTTTGATTACGAAACTACGGGATTAAAACCATATCGGGCAGGGCATAAAATAGTTTCTATTGCTTTTTCAAACCCTATAGAGACTGTTTCTTTTCCTTTTGATAAGGGAATTTTTACTCTACGTGAACTGGAAATAATCAGGAATTTATGGATAGCAAAACTGAAAGACCCCAATATTTCAAAAGTAGCACACAATTTTAAATATGAAGAGGAATGGTCACAGGTGATTTTAGAAACACCTGTTATAAATTGGGAATGGTGTACCATGACCAATGCACATATTTTAGATAACAGAAGGGGCAGCACCGGACTTAATTTTCAACTTTATTCAAACTTTGGAATTAGACCCTACGATTCATATATTGACCCTTTTAAAAAGGAGATTGGTAATGGACTCAATAGGATGCTTCAAGCGGATACGTATAAACTTTGTCTCTACGGTGGTATTGATTCTGCCGGTACTCAAATGCTATTTGACAAGCAAAGGATTGAGTTTGAAAGAAAGGGCGATGGGCTTAATCGGGCTAGGGCATTTTTCCATGAGGGGTTACAAAGCTTGTCGGTTATTGAACGTAATGGCTTTCCCGTATCTGAAGAATACTACGCAAGAACGTCAACCGTATTATCTGATACTCTGTGTAAAATAAAAGGTGATATTAGCCAAGACCCTATATATAAAAAATTTGAAAAAGAATATTACCATGAACCTGATATTCAATCCAATGATGATTTAAAAATCATAGTTTACAAATATCTTAAAGCTGATGAACGGAAAACAGATAAGGGGAATTTAATAACTGATAAATCTGTTCTTGAAAAAATAAATCATCCATTTACAAATAACATTCGTGAATACCGCAGGTACAAGCACATTTCTGATTTTGTAAATAATATGGTAAAATTTTCCTATAAGGGAAAGGTTCACGGTTCTTTTGATTTGAACATGGCAATATCCTACAGGTCAAATGCTTCCAATCCAAACTTAACCAATATAAATGTACGTGATGAAGTAGCAAAGAGATTTTGCCGGTCAGGATTTATTGCCTCAGAAAGTTGCAGACTTCTATCTAGTGACTTTTCTGGGGTGGAAGTTTCAATGGGGGCTTGCATACACAAAGACCCTAAGATGATTGAATATCTTACATGCCCAACTACTGATATGCATAGAGATTGTGCTTGTGATATTTGGTGTTTGCCCTCAGAAGAAATAGCAAAAATGATACGGTTCTATGCTAAGAATTGTTGGACATTTCCGCAATTCTATGGTGATTGGTTTAAATCCTGTGCTGAATCGTTATGGGAAAATGTTATAGGTGGAGGATTAAAAACTAATTCAGGAATGTTGGTAATTGACCATCTTTTACAAAATACCAATATCAGACATTTTGATGATTTTGTTGAACACTGCAAAGAAATAGAAAGAATATTTTGGCAGGAAAGATTCAAAGTTTACGATCAATGGAAAAAAGACATAAATGATTTTTATAGAAGAAATGGATATATTGAAAGTCCACTAGGATTTAGATATACTGGCGTAATCAGCAGGAAAGATGCTAGTAATTATATTATTCAGGGATTGGGATTTCATGTTTTACTTTGGACAATTAACAAAGTAATAGCTGAAATAAAAAAACGTGAAATGAAATCCCAAACTGTATGCGAAATCCATGATGACCAAATACATAATTCCCCTGAAAATGAATGGGAAGATTTAATCAAGATCATTGATTTTTATGGTACAATAGAAATAAGAAAACAGTTTGAATGGATAAGTGTACCACTGAAAATTGAACATGAACTCACTGGTATTGGCGGGTGTTGGACAGACAAAGAACCTATCGTAAGAAAGGATGGAATATGGTATTTCGACAGAAAGACAGGGTTGGTTCCGGTAAAAGGATAAGGCCATTTTGGATTAAAGAACGATTAAATCTTCAATTATTTCGGAGTAAAGAACGATTAAATCTTCAATTTTGTAAAAGTCACTATTACGCAATGGGGCAAATGTCGATTACCAAAGCAAAAAAATGTGCAAAACCATTATACGGGGAAAACATAATGCATCGTTTTGATACAGAAACAGAATATCTTAAAAAAGTACAAGAATGGGGGGCAAAGCCAAATTCTGTATTCGATATGCTGTAATAAAAGATGATGAAGTTGTCCCCCCCGCAATTATGTATATTGCAAAAACAAAAACACAAGCATCCAATCACAGGAAACAGCATGAAATTAATTGGCTCTGATATTGAAATGAAACCCATTACAAATGGTTCATCTGTAATTGAAATTGGCGTTGATGAATTTAGACAACATTTAAAAATAAAATTTAATGCAGGTAGTATTTATTTATACAAAGATGTTTCCTTAATGGTACTTGTAGAAATAATGAAAACAGAAAAACCGGAACAGATAGTACATAGACAGATTTTAGGACAGTATGAATATATTCGAGTAAAAAAAGCACCATCCAAATGGATAATGTCAAAAGATAAAAAATTGAAAGGGGGATTGAAATGACACCTATTCAATTTGAAAATCAAACTGCAATTCAAGATTTATATGGAGATTTTATGAAACCAATAGTTTTTAATGAACAAACTCACATCTTAACAAAAGACCAAAAACAATATATTCCTTTACCAATTCATTATGATAATACGCATGGAAGAGGAAAAACAACATCTTGTTGGAAATTAACATGGAAAGAACGATTTAAAATTTTATTTAGTGGGATTGTATGGTGTTCGCAATTAACTTTTGGGAAACAATACCAACCCATGCATTTAACAGTAACAAAACCAATTCAAAATATTTAACAGAAAGAAGAATAACAATGGCATCATTTCAAACAAAGTACAGACCTGAATCACTGGATGAATTTTTTGGAAATGAAGAAATTGTAAAAGCCTTGAAAGAGCTTTTCAAAAGACCAAAAGAAAATCTGCCTCATTCATTCCTTTTTACAGGATTACCGGGGGGTGGGAAAACCACGTTAGCAGGGATTTTAAAAGGGATGGTTGGTTGTTCAGATATTGATTACCATTATTATAATGCGGCAGATGACAGGGGTATTGATTTTATCAGAAGTGTCCGTGAGGATATGGGCTTTTCCCCCATGTCTGGAAAAGTAAAAATGTATGTCATGGACGAAGCGGCAAAATTAACCAATGATGCTTTAACAGCTATGCTTTTAATGACTGAGAACCCCCCTGAATCCGTATTTTTTGTTCTTTGTACCTCAGAACCAATTAAACTATCCCCTGCTGATAAACGAAGGTTGCACATTTATGAAGTAAAGCCAATGGATTATGGTGAATTATCTGAACTCTGCCAATGTGTTCTTGAAAGTGAAAAGATAAAGGATTTTCCTCAAAATCTCATTGATGAAGTAGTAAAAGCCGCTAATGGTAGTGCCGGGGATGCTTTAAAAATACTTGACCAAGTGGTTGATTTGCGGCATAATCCTGAACAAGCACTTACATTAATACAATCTACAAATACAGACCTTGAAACAAACGCACGAGAAATATGTAAAATGATAATATCAAAAGCAAGTGGAATTGACCGTTGGAATAAATGCAAACCATTAATTAAGAACCTCAAAAAAGAACCAGAATATATCAGGTGGGGAATTTTGATGTATTTCAATGCAATTCTACTCAACAATGGTGGGGAAAATGTGGCCCTTGCAATGGAATGTTTCAAAGACAATTATTATAATTCTAAACAGGCAGGATTGACTTTATCAATCTATACAGCCTGTATGACGAGCTAATTATGGAAAACTATGAATTTAAAAGTTGCATTGGAAAAAGAAAAAAATCTGAGAACACAAAAAAAATAGACAATGAAATTTTTAAAATCTGCCAATTAAAAACATTACCGGAAATAGATAATAGTTTAAATATAATACGTTTTCTAATAGGCAATGAGAATGCCGATACCAGTCAGAGAGTATAAATGTACTATTGGTGAAGGTCTTTATAAAGAAGAAAACGGGGACTATAAGGACGTAAGTTGCGCCTATAATCCTATCAATAAAAACATTTGCTGCGTTTATAATTGGTGTAATAATTTTGAAAAGTGTATGGATGATTATCGAAATAAACAACCTTGGAAACCAATACTTAAAAAGAAGGTTTTAGAATGCAAATCACTTACGCTCAAGAGCTTGAAAAAGACCGTAGAGTAAACAAATCCCAACTGCACCAAGAGTTCATGGATTTGCCTGATATATTTATCAAGTGGGCAAAGAGGCATAATGAAGCATTACGACTTCAAAAGGCTAAAAAGAAAGAACTCGAAATCATAGCGGCAAATATAAAAAAAAGAATACGATTAAAATGGTTCAATGACAACAAAGACAAAAAGAAAACGGATAAGGATGCAAAACCTACGGCACAGGAACTTGATGATTTTTTATTTACCGAACCCGAATACAATGTTGTATGGGAAGAACTTCTTGAACTAGAAGATCACGTAAACACATTTTCAATGTGCAAGGACATGGTGAATTTAAAACGATCATCTTTGAAATATACATGGGAAATGCTGAAAGAAGGTTATTTTAAAATCATGTCTGTTGAACCAGATGATGTCCCTAATTCTACAAACATGGGTAAAAAATTGAAACGGAGTTCCGATGAATAAGTTTGGAGAAGTTTTAATAACTATTCTTAGCGTGACCATTGTAGTAGCGACATGGTATAGTTTTGATAATAAAATTTTGCAGTACACTATTTGGGTCATTCTTGCAATTTATGGGTCATTGACCTATTTATATGTGGCATCAAAAATAATTACGAAAGGAAGGTTAAAAGCAGAAAAAGAATTTAACGAACAACAAAAACCAAAAACAGACACGGAACCAAAAAATCCAAACTTTAGAATCAGAGAGGTGTAATTATGGGACTTTTACGAGACAGACTGAACAAAGAACGAGAAAAAGTAAATAATGATTTCGACAAAGAGACAAAAGCACCGTCAATAAAAAAATCATTAACTTCAAGCTACTTGAATTTTGGGCAAATTGGAAAAAATATTCCTCAATATTTTTCCAAAGAGGAAAAGCAGAAACTTGATATTCTCATGTGGGTTGCCGGTAAACGGCATCCTACAAAAAATGAGAATGACTTAGCATGGCAGATTTTAGTTTCTGTTCACGGTAATATCGGCCCGATGCGGGAAAAGGTTATTTGTCCATATAATACATTTGGGGAACCCTGTCCTATTTGTGAATTTATCAAATCCAACCGACTCAGTAAAGAAGTATGGAAAATGTACAAGGAAAATGAACGACTGATTCAGTTGATTTGGCCTCACACAACCCCAGAAATAGAACGACAGGGAATTTATTATTGGGATGTTGCTGCTTTTGCTTTTCATGAGGAAATAAAGCAGCAAGCAATAAATCCCGAAGATGGGGGGACAATTCAATATGCTGACCCTGACTTCGGGCAAACCTTTTACTTTAACCGTAAAGAAGAAGGTTCCTATACCAATAATGATGGTGGACAAAGCAAAGGTGTCAAGTATTCAGGTTTCAAGTTCTGTCCCAGAAAATCAGTTATTCCTGATAAAATTGTGGAAGAAGCAGGAACAATTCATCTTGATGAAGCTTTGGTTATTATGTCCTATGAAGAACTTGATGAACTGTTCAAGCAGACCAAGCAACTCTTTGGTAAAAATGAGACTACAGGAGCTACGTCAGGGGTAGTGGGAGCTTCAGGAACCCAAAGTGCAGGGGAAAGCACTCAAAAAACCTATCAGCCTTCTCAGGGCAAATGCCCTGCTTCTAATGGGGTATTTGGTAAGGATACCAATAAACATCCTGAATGTGGGGATTGTCCAATCTATGACGATTGTAAGGCTGAACGGGATATAAGTGGACAGAGTGCTTCACAATCAGCATCAAATGAATCTGCACCTTCGTCTACGGGAATGCAACAGACGGAAACATCTGAAGCAGAACCCCCTAAAAGGAGACTTTTAAGAAGGTCTACCGAACCGGAAACTGATATTCCGATGTGATTCTATTGGGGGAAGAACTTCAAGCCGAAGCAAAGTTTTGATGCGGCGTGTATAGTTGTCACACAATAAAGGTATCTTCCCCCATATTTTAATCTTAGGGGCATAGCTCAACTGGCAGAGCATTGGCCCTTGGAGCCAAGAATTGAAGGTTCAAATCCTTCTGCCCCTTTTCTAAAACTAAAAAGGAAAATAATATGCCGACATTAAAAAAGAAAAACGACATGGACGAATTAAAAAATGCAATCACAGCACCAGAAACTTCTGAAGGATATGAAGATGACGATGAACCAGCCTACACAAAAGATGATTTAATTCCTACAGGAAGTACACATTTAAACCTTGCTTGCTCTAACAATCCTTTCGGGGGATTCAGGAAGGGCAGGATTGTAAATATCATAGGGGACAGTGATACTGCTAAAACCTATGAATGTCTGACCACAGTTGCAGAAGTGGCAAATGACCCTAGATTTAAAGATTATTCTTTGTATCTTGATGATATTGAAGAAGGACTATCCATAAATATTAAAAAATGCTTTGGTGGGGTTGCTGCAAGTAGGATTGACCCTAAAAAATATCATAGCAACACCATTGAAGATTGGTTTGCCAATCAAATGAGAGCAATTCGTGAAGGGAAGCCTTTCATTTATATTACCGATTCTTTTGATGCTTTGGATTCTATTGATGCTCAAAAACGTGGGGAAGCAATCATAAAGCAATCTATGAAAAAGAATAAGGAAAATTCCCCCGAAGATAGTGATGATAAAGAAGAAAAAGAAAAAGGAAGTTATAAAACTGAAAAAGCAAAAATGCTGAAACAGATTTTCAGAACCTTGAAAAGTGACATTACAAAAACTGAATCCCTGTTTCTTATCATTTCGCATACCATGGTTGATCTCAGGCCAATGGCAAGGGGTAAAAAAACAAGAGCTTGTGGGGATACTCTGAAATTCTTTTCAACCCATGAAATTTGGTTGAATAGAATTAAAAAGCTAACAGAAAAAGACCTTGAAATTGGAAATCTTATTCAGGCCAAATTTGGGAAGAACCGATTAACAGGTAAAAAACGTATGGCAGTATTTCCTGTCTATACTGATTATGGTGTGGATGATATTGTATCTTGTCTGAATTTCCTCATTGATAGTGGCAGAATTACCAGAGAGAAAAATACATTTACGTGTAAGGAATTTGATTTTTCAGGAAGTAAAGCAGGAATGATTTCCCATATAGAAAATAATAATCTTGAACGAGAAATGAAACTAGTTATGTGGGATGAATGGAAAAAGATTGAAGATTCAGTAAAACTTAACCGTAAACCAAGGTGGAATTAATATGCCTGAATTATTTACAAAAGAAGATTTAAAAATAGATATTGAAAAAGTTCCGATTTCAGAAGTGTTTAACGGTGACTGCATGAATTTCATGGCGAAGTTTCCAGACAAGTTTTTTGAGCTGGCGATTGTTGATCCGCCGTATGGGATAGGGGATTGGACAACACAAGCGGCTGTTTATGTGGATAGGTTTGGAAATAAGAAAATTAAGAAATCAGAAAAAATGAAGCCAGTTACATGGAATAATTCAATACCGAAAAATGATTATTTTATTGAACTCAACAGAGTTTCATCAAAAACAATAATATGGGGTGCAAATTACTATAATTCATTCGAAGGTGGTGGGGCAGTAATTTGGTACAAGGGTAAGGGGAACCCTGTTTTTTCATCTTGCGAGATAGCAAGTATAAGCCACCAAAAAAGAGTTGATTATTGTCATATAGATTGGCAGTCTGGATTTTCAAGGCAGAAAAAAGAGGATGTTATTCACCAATGCCAAAAGCCAGTTGCCCTTTATATGTGGCTGCTCCGCAACTATGCCAAAGAGGGCGATAAGATACTTGACACCCACATGGGCAGTCAGTCAAGCCGTATAGCCTGCTATAAGCTCGGATTTGATTATTACGGTTCGGAACTGGATGAAGATTATTTCAAGGCAGGTTGCACCAGGTTTGAGAAAGAGATAAAATTTACTAAATTTAAAATAATATAGGATAAACAATGAACAATAAATTTTCCTATGGTGTTTGTTGGATGGGTAAAGGAAAAGGGCAAAGACGATTATTTTATATTTGTGGGGTTTCGGTAAGTCTAGCAGTATTTTATGTTTTCAAAGATAATTATTACCCACAAAAAATAAAAAAAAGTAGAATACAAAAAGCCGCAGTTATTATAATTAATCAAATGCTGAAATACCCAAAGACTGATTTTGTTGAATTATGCAATAAAACTTTTGATGAACTTAAACTCAGGATGCATTTTGCATTTGACCCCATAAACAATTCGGTTGGTAAAGTTAAACAACGCTCAGATTTCAAACGAAAAAGAAAACTAAACATAGTATAACCATGAATTTAAAAAAAGAAGTTTGTCTAATACTTGATTGCAATGGAATCTGTCATTCCGCACGACATGCTATGGGGGATGTTCCACTTACCCATGAGGGTCTTGAAACTGAGATAATATTCAGTTTCCTTCGATCATTAAAATCCTACGGTTTAAAATATAAACCCATACGAACAGTCTTTGTTTGGGATTCCCAAATTAATTTTAGAAAAAAAATAGACCCTGAATATAAAGCTCACAGGGCTAAAATCCGAAGAGAAAAGACAGACTCAGAACGTAAAGTTGATGAAATAATGTATTGTCAATTTGATATTATCCGAAGGCAAGTTCTTCCTTCTCTTGGGTTTCAAAATATCTTTATTCAAACAGGTGTTGAAGCTGATGATATAATTGCCAGTATTGTTTTTAACCCCAATGGGGAATACCAGAATGTAGTTGTATCCGGTGATGAAGATTTGTTTCAACTCTTGACCCATTGCAAAATGTATATTCCAAGGAAAAAGGAAGAATACTCTGCCAAGGATTTTGCAAAAGAATTTGGTATTCCTGTCACTCAATGGGCGGATGTAAAAGCCATAGCGGGGTGTTCCAGTGACAATGTAAAAGGAATTCAAGGTGTGGCTAAAAAGACAGCCATAAGATTTTTAAAAAAAGAACTTCCAGAACACCACAAGTCTTATAAAAATATTCTTAATGGTTCCGAAATAATCAAAAAAAATATGCAATTGGTAAAATTACCCTTTGAAGGAACTAAAAAATTTGATATAGTAGAGGACAAGTTGAATGTATATTCCTTTAATGCTTTATTTAAGGAATATGGATTTGAATCATTCTTGAAAGATTATTCTTTCTTGGAATGGATGAAAGCGTTTCCAATATTATAATAATTTACATTCCTAATAATGATAATAGTAATTTACCTTTCGGGATAGTTGATTGGATTCTTTTAATCTTTATTGGTGGGGGGTGTTTATTTTTATTTATTATGTTAGTATGAGGTTTCTTTTTTGGAAGGTAAAATGAAAAGAATACCAATAAACAGTTATTTGATAAATATAAAAAACAAAGATTGTCCTCTTCCTGATAATATGAAAATAGGAAAAGGATTAACGTGGTCGGATACTTCAATTATTCGTTGTGCGGGTTGTGTGTTTCTAAAAGGAATATCTTTAAAAAACCAACAATACTATACATATTCTAAAGATGGTTGTATAGAAGTAGGTGACCCTAATGAAGTTTTTTGTGATTATAAAGGATAGTTATGGGCAAGGGTCAAGATTTTGAACGTACTATTTGTAAAGAACTTTCTCTTTGGTATTCTCAAGGAGAACGAGAAGATGTTTTTTGGCGCACTGCCGGTTCAGGAGCAAGGGCTACAACACGAGCAAAAATAGGCAAAATAACGGCTAATAGTGCAGGGGATATTGGATATCTTGATTCATTTGGAAAGCCATTTTGTGATTATTTTATGATAGAAGTCAAGTCTGGCTACACAAAAAGAAAAAGAATTAATTACAAAAAACTAGCTGAATCTACTGAAAAAAAAGACCTTCAAAAAACATTAAAAAATAGAACCAAAGGAATTGATGTTCTTGATTTTCTTGATTGCAATGGAAAAGTGGTTTTAGAAGATTGGGCAATTAAAGCAAAACAGCAAATAACTGATACGACTAAAAAATGCATCCTAATAATATTTCAGCGAGACGGAAAAAAGCCTTGTGTCTTAATGGAATATTCAAATTTTGCTGACTTTACTTCTATATTTGGTGGAGTCGTGGGTTTTTTATTAATTAACCCAAAATATGTTATAATAACTTTAGAACGATTCAAAGAATGGATTGATGTTGACTTATTAAATCAATATGTTCTTTGTGTTCGTAAATTGAAATTGAAACAATAAAATGGAAAATGAATTTGAACGGGCAGTCCTATTTCTATCCAAACCTTGCTCTGAATGTGGAAATTTACCAGTATTTAATTATGATTATGTTGAAAAAACATTACAATTAAAATGCTGTTATTTTGCAACGCCTAAAATAAATTATATGTCTGCAAGTGGGGAAGTAGCCCAAACAATAGCAAATTTTTGGAATAAAGGATTGAAAAATTCCAATGAACAAAATAACAATTGATAATTTTCAAGCCCACGATCATACCGAAATGCTTCTTCACCCAACAGGAGTGTCGATTATTAAAGGAACAAGTAATTCTGGAAAAAGCTCTATCATTAGAGCATTACGTTGGGTTATTGAAAACAGACCAAGAGGATTTGGATTTAGATCAAACTTTAAAGAATTAAAATCAGGGAATTTGACATCAGTTCAAATTGATCTTGATAATATATCAGTTATCCGAGAAAGAAACAAATTAACTGGTGATAAAGCTGTAAATTGTTACCGGATTTTAAAGGACGGTCAACAGGTTTTCTTTGGTGAAGCATTAAATACTGATGTTCCAAATGAAGTAAAAGAAGCACTGAACATGGATAGTTTAAATATTCATGGTCAACACGATAAATTCTTCATGCTTCAAGAAACTGCCGGTGAACGTGGCAGGATGTTAAATGATTTTTGTGATATGTCAGTTATTGATAGAACCCTGTCAAAAATTGATTCAAAATTTAGAAAGACCGCTAATGACATAAAGCAAACCGAATCGGATATTTCCAAATTAGCTGATAAAATATCTACACTTCCTGATTATGAACCTTATCTTCCAATAATTCAAAATCTTGAAAATGACATTCAAAGATTGCAGCGACTGAATTCAAGATTTTCTGAATTAAAATCCTTAAAAGAGAAACATGAAATTTTACTTCAGGAAATTACTAATCTTTCCGTATGGATTTTAATTCAAGATAGAATTGCAGCAATACTTCTCGATATTACAAAATTAAGAGAATTGAAGAATTTTCGTTTTGATATAAATTACCAAAAAGAAAACAAAATTATTTTACAGACCGAGGTGGATGAAACCGAAGGATGGTCAGAAGTATTAAAAGGTTGTCAATTTATTCTTTTAGATGTTCAAACTCTTACTGCAAAAATTAATTTAAGAAATGGCCTTAAAACTTTAAAAAACACATACGTTGCTCATTCCAGTGCTATTTGTGATTTGGATAAGAAAGAACAAAAAGCAAGAGAAGAATTTCAAAAACTCTTAGAGGAAAGTGGAACTTGTCCTCTTTGTGGGGCTACAACATGCCATTAATATTAAAAAAGAACAGAGACAGTTTATCAAAAGTTTTTGAAACTACAGGCAGACTAGACTCCCCTATAGCTACATTTATTGTTATTGGGGATGTTCATGCTACCCGCTATCGACCTGAAAATAGATGTGACGATTATTGGGAAACCTTCAAACGTAAATTCTCATTCATTATGAATGAAGTCAAATCCTGTGATTTTGGAATTCAGGTTGGGGATTTATTTAATAGCTATAAAGCTCCTAGACTTGTCACATCATTTCTGGCTGAAAAACTCAAATTTAAACCACTGATGGGGGTTTATGGTCAACATGACATGAAGTATCATTCTGATGACTTTTCTGATACTTCAATGAATATTTTGGTAAAATCAGGATTTATTGAAATTTTAAATGATAGTCCTGTTTTAAATTACAATAAATTTATTCATATTTATGGTGCATCGTGGAGGGAAGAAATACCAGAAATAATTGATAAAAATTACTTTAATATCCTTGTAGCACATAGGATGGTAATTAACACAAAATTATGGGCAGGACAGAAAGATGCAACATGGGCAGACGAATTAAATAATTCTGGTTTTGATTTAATCTTGTCTGGGGATAACCACCAAAAATTTGTTAGAGGTAAGGTAATTAATGCCGGTTCAATTATGCGGTCAACTACAGCACAATTAGAACATCAACCAGCTATCTTTAAAATAAGAGTATGGGGGGATAAACAATTTGATATTCAGGAAATTCCTATTCCTATCGAACCAGTTGAAAAGGTTTTCAACATGATTAAAGTCCGAAGGGAAAAAGAAAAATCAAATGAAATGAATGAATTTATTTCCGGTCTTGATATATCCGGTTCTGATTTTTCTGAATTTGGATTTTGGGATGAAGTGGCAAAATTGGAACAAGAAAATACAGTGGATGAAGAAACAAAAATCATATTGAATGAGGTCAGAAGTGAATCAGAAACCTCTGAAGCCTAAAGAATTAAAGGCTGAAATAGTGAAACGAAATCTCATGAGAAATGCAGTTATGCATTCAGCTACTTGTGCCGAACAATGCCATTTGGGGTATTATGGTTCTTTACATGAATGTCCTTATAAAAATTGTCCTTACTATGAAGGCCGACTTGATGGTTTATTATTTGATAATTGAAAGGATTAAATATGACCCCAGAACAGATAAAGACAAAACTCGAAGGATTACAAAAAGAAGCAAACTCAGCATTGACCGACAAAGCAAGGAAGGAAGGTCAGATAGTAGAAATAGACAAGAACCTTGCTGAAAACTATGGGTTACATTCCATATCAGATGTTGATGCTGAATTAGCAAAACTGGATTCTGAAATTTCTGTTTTGGAATCTAAAATAAACTCTGACTATGAAACTTTAATTAAGGATTTTGGATTATGAAACACGATCATTCTTGTGGGTGTGGAACCACAAAAGTATTTCCACATAATATTGGGGAAAATGGTTGTCAAAGATTTATGACTAGTGCCCCACAACCAATAATTCAAACAGTGGAAGATTTTAGAAGAGATGGTAAGATGTGGAAAGTTAGGGAAGAGATACTTACTGATTATATCTTACGTCATCAACGGGGGTATTTCCAACATCCCTGTGGTTGTTGGAGTAGATGGCGTGATAGTTCTAATTCTATAGAAATGGATTAAAAATGATTAATCAAACTCAAATCAACACACTCAACGGCATAAAAAATATAGTGACTCAGGGCATTGCTGAAAAAGCAGTTTTAAATAAGCAGCTTCAAGAAAAAGAAGAAGCACTTATTTTATTGAAGCTTCGTTCTATTGCTATTGAAAAAGCTCGTACATTGCTTCAAATTGCCGCACAGAAGGTTCAATCAAGGATTGAATATCATATCAGCCACATGGTAACTCTGGCCCTTGCAGGGGTATATTCCGAAGATATTCAATTCATAACCAAATTTGAAGCAAGAAGAAATACTACTGAATGTGATTTCTTCTTTAAGGTGGGGGATGGGGAAGAACAGGATGTAATGGATAATTTTGGGGGCGGGGTTTTGGATGTAACAGCATTTGCCCTTAAAGTTGTTATGCTGTCTTTAAAGAAAAAACTTAGAAGGATATTGATACTAGATGAAGCATTCCGGCATGTATCCCCAGACCTACAACACAATGTCTCTGAAATGATTAAATTAATAAATGAAAAAACAGGTATTCAAATTCTAATGGTAAGTCATGCTGAAGATATAAATGATTCAGCGGATAAAACTTTTAGGGTTGAAAAAATAGACAATAAATCTATTGTGAAGGAGCATGGTTGGGTATGATTTCAAATATTTCTTGGTTTTTAGTTGTACAAAAGAGAAAACTAAGACGAAATAAGGATGAAAAATAAAAAATGTAAGTCAATAACTA
>Ga0172375_10005644_pt1 | contig 17949 bp, 19 predicted proteins | sample LakKiv1m_FD_114537 | JGI IMG/M metagenome (GOLD analysis project Ga0172375, IMG submission 114537) | Freshwater microbial communities from Kabuno Bay, South-Kivu, Congo - kab_092012_11.1m | ecosystem: Environmental > Aquatic > Freshwater > Lake | place: Democratic Republic of the Congo...
AAACAAAATCAGTCCTAGATACAGGAATATTGTATTTGGATAATAAATTTTCGGCTTCTGTAAAGCCAATTAATTGCATTTAGTTATTATACTTTGTTTATTTTTGCCAAACAAGTGGAAAACAAAAAGACCGGCTCAATGGTCATTGAGCCGGTCTTCTGCTTATAATTTTTTGCCTACAAATTCGGCAAATTCTGCTAAACGCGCGCTATATCCCCATTCATTGTCATACCAGCCAAGAACTTTTACCATATTGTCTTTTACCATTGTTTCTTCCAAATCAACAATAGAAGAGTGAGTGTCACCCTTAAAGTCCACTGAAACCAATGGCTCTGATTCTGCTTTTAATATACCTTTGAAATTTTTTGAGGCTGAAGCTTTTTTGAAAGCTTCGTTCACCTCTTCTTTTGTGGTTGATTTTTTTACTTCTACAACCAAATCCAAAACCGAAACTGTTGGAGTTGGCACGCGAATGGCAATGCCATCAAGTTTCCCATCTATTTCCGGAATCATTTTACCTATTGCTCTGGCTGCTCCTGTTGACGTTGGAATCATGCTCACACCGGCAGCTCTTGCTCGTCTTAAATCTTTATGCGGTAAATCCAAAATTCTTTGGTCGTTTGTATAACTATGCACTGTTGTCATAAAACCCTTAACAATGCCAAACTCATCATTCAGAACTTTTGCAATCGGGGCCAAACAGTTTGTGGTGCAAGAACCCATATCCATTATATCAACATTTTTTGGATCATACTTATCAGCATTGACTCCAAGCACAAAACCGGGAAGATTCTTTGCGGGAGCTGAAATTATAACTTTTTTGGCACCGGCCTTAATATGTTTTTTCGCGCCCTCCTCGTCAGTAAAAAAACCCGTGCACTCTAAAACGATATCTACTTTCAAATCTTTCCATGGAAGTTTTTCCGGCTCCTTTTCTGCCAAAACCTTAAACTTTTTCTTACCAACAATTAAATAGTCTTTTTCGGCTACAATTTCTTTTCCATATCTGCCGTAATTTGAGTCGTATTTTAATAAATGCGCCAAGGTTGCCGTGTCGGTAAGATCATTTATGGCGACGACTTCCAAAGCAGGATGGTTGTTTTCAATATTTTTGAAAACTTGTCGGCCTATTCTTCCAAAACCATTGATAGCAATTTTGATCATATGAAATATGAGCACCCCGCCCTCTAAGCTTTTGACACCACTCATTTAGCATAGAGGGCGGGGTTTTCACTATGTTCCAATTTTTAATAATTTATCTACTTTTTCCTTATCAAAACCAACTATTACTTGCCCATCTATATCAATTACAGGAACTCCCATTTGCCCGGATGATTTTATTATAATCTGCAGTTGTTGCTCATCCTTAGAAATGTCTATATCTTCAAATTCTATATTGTGTGTTTTTAAATACCCTTTTAGCGTTTTGCAGTATACGCAAGTTGGGGTTGAATAAACTTTTACCATTTTTTTATTTATTAATTACAGCTTGCTGAGTTATTAGCAGAACCTCCCTGTGCTTCATAACTTGGAGAAAATCCGGTAGCAACGGTTGCAGTATTTAAATCTGCGCCAGAACAAAATCCTGCGGGGGAATTAAACCCTGCGCAAACAACAGATCTTACGGCATTTGATGTTCTTCCTCCATAATCAAACTCTGAAACAATACTTCCGTTTAAGGCAAGAGTGGGAGATCCTGAAACGTCATAATTGGAAGATGCCTCAAAATCTTCTTGAGCGTAAGCCACCCCCTTTCCCGGATTAGAAATACAAGAATTTAATGTAGATGAGTTTACTCCAGCTGTTGTTTGGCACCCAGAAGCATCACCAGCTTTCATATAACACGCCAAATATCCCCAATACTTGGCTGGCTGTTCTTCCCTTATGCATATTTGCCTTAAATTTTCTTTGGCCTCCTCTTCTCCATGCATAGCTGTTATTGTTTTTCCGTCGCCAGAAACCGACCCTATATATTTTACCTTAACATACTGCGATAAAGCCGGAACACTTGAAATTGCATCTGCTATCATTCTTTGCATTTGCAATCCAAACGGACACATTGAAACCACAAAAGCCTCTAATAGAGGCTGATCTGATTTTGTGACTGGCTGTTGTGCTTGTGGATTCGTTTCTGGGCTCGCGCTTTCCTGACCAGACATATCTAAGGCTTGAGGAAATAATAGTTTTCCATCTTTGGTGGCATAAGAATCATACTCCTGACCACCTACATTAATTTTTATCTTTATAAGCCCGGATTCACGCGAAAACTCTACTAACGTTGCCGGAGAATAGTTGTCGCTTATATATTTTACAGCTTTTTCGGCTATATCTTTATCTGACAGACCCCTAAAACTAAATATTAAAACCCCCGATATCACCAATATAATTAACAAAACTATTGGGGCCAAAATTATGATCAACTTTTTTGTAATTCTTATACCGCTTACTAAAAGTTTAATCTTGCTCCAGAATGTTTTCAAAAAATCTAAATTCATTTATTTTTTAATTATTATTAATATTATATCTAATTATACTTTTTATAATTTTTGCCGTCAAACTCGTATTTTACCAACGCCCCAAACGGCAACTCAAAATTAATAATGTCCTTGTCAGATATATTATCTATATATTTAATAACCGAGCGTAAAGCATTACCACTGGAAACGAGTAAAATATTTTTCCCGTTTTTCAATTCTGATTCAATAAACTTTTTGTAAAACGGAACGGTACGTTTGAATGTATCCCTTAGACTCTCACCTTTAGGCGGCCTAACATTATAACTTCTGCGCCAAAGTAAAACTTGTTCATCGCTGAATTTTTCTCGCATATCTTGATGTTTTAAACCCTGTAAATTTCCATAAAAACGTTCATTAAATTTTTCTGAAATCCAAACCTCAATGAATTTATCATCTCGACCAGTAAAATATCCCCTATCCTTCATTTTGCCGAAATCAAGGTGTCTAAAAAATGGATATTGACCCAACTCAATCAATAACATATCAACTGTTTGCATGTTTCGGTAAAGAGGACTACTAAAAATTTTATCGATTTTTAATTTAGAAATTTCGCTAGCTACTTTTTTTATTACATTCTCTTGTCCTGGCATAATCGGTATATCCGACCACCCGCAAAAACGCTTCTCCTCGTTGAAATATGACTTTAAATGTCTCAACAAAAATAATTTTGACATAATGTTTTAGCGAAGAAAATGAATTTGAAGCGTACCCTGCAGGCATTTTGCATGGTTCGCCGAAGGCGAAAAATGCCGAAGCCTGAGTGAGCACCCGCTGGGTGCGAACACTAGCGGAAAATCATTTTCTGAGCGATAATTCTTGTTCTATTTGTAATAATCTTTGATATTTTATCATACGCTCCGGTTTTGCAGGAGAACCGGCTTTTAAGAAATCTGCCCCGGTACCAACTGCCAAATCTGCAATAAAATCATCCATTGTTTCTCCGGATCTGTGAGATACAGCCACCTTCCAACCAAACGCTTTTGTCATATTTATTGCGTTTATTGTTTCTGTAACTGTGCCTATCTGATTCAATTTTATTAAAACACCATTTATAGCCTGCTTATTATGAGCTTCTTTTATCCTTTTAACATTTGTTGTTGTTAAATCGTCACCAATTACAATTTTACCTTGCATTTGATTGGTGAATTCTTTAAAACCTTCCCAATCGTTTTCAGCAAAAGGGTCCTCAAAAGAAATAATCGGAAATTCTTTTGCTAATTCTTTATAAAAATCTATCAGTTGCGACCTGGTTAGTTCTTGCCCCTCAAAAACGTACTTACCATTTTCATAAAATTCAGAAGCAGCGCTATCTAGGGCAAAAGAAATATCCCCTTCATCTTTTGAAGCTCCTCTTAGTAAAAATAATGCTTTTTCAGCAGAAAAGATAGGTGGGGCAAAACCTCCTTCATCACCTAACCCTAGATGATCTTTGTCAAAATCTTTTTCAATCTCTCGCTGTAAATTACCAAAAATCTTATTGCAAAGTACTAAATTTTCAGCAATTGTTTTTTTGCTCGGAACTATCATAAACTCTTGAATATCTAACCCATTTTTTGCATGCCTTCCGCCGTTTAATATATTAAACATAGGAAGCGGGATAAAAAGCTTGTTTTTGTTCCCCGACAGTTGCGCCAGATAACTATATAATGGAACTTTTGCAGCGGCTGCGCCAGCGCGAGCCACAGCCATAGAAACTCCCAAAATTGCATTTGCTCCAAGTTTTGACTTGTTCTCTGTGCCATCTAAAGCGATCAATAATTCATCAATTTCTTTTTGGTTTGTTGCGTCTTTGCCTTTTAATTTCGGCGCAATAATCTTGTTTATATTCTCTATTGCCTTCAAAACTCCACGCCCATCAGCATCTCTTAGTTCTAAAGCCTCATTAACCCCCGTAGACGCACCCGAAGGAACTGTTGCAATAAAAACATCATGCCCAGCGTCAACTTGAACCTCTATTGTTGGTTTTCCCCTTGAGTCTTCAATACTCCTTGCTACAACTTCGTTTATTTTCATAACTTCATATTTCTTAAATAATCATAAGCAGCAAGAGCAGTTTTACAACCCTCGCCACAGGCTGTAACTATTTGTTTGTATGGACCAGAATTACAGTCTCCGGCTGCAAAAAGACCCGGAGTTTTTGTTTTGAATGTTTCAGCCTCAACCATTATTTCATCTCTCTTTGTAAAATCAACCAATCCTTTTGCCAAAGATGTTGCCGGCTGACTTCCTATTTCAATAAAAACACCTTGAACCTTTAATTCTTTAAGCTCGCTTGAAATATTATCTTGATAAATTAACGATTCAACAAAATTAGCACCCTTTATCTCTTTAACCGAAGCGTTTGTAATAATTTCTATTTTTTCAGATTCTTTTACTTCTTTTTGATTTATTTCATCAGCTTTGGGAACTGATCCAAACTCAAGAATATAAATCTTTTTTGCGTAATTTAACATAAATATAGCGGCTTCAAATCCGGCGTTACCACCGCCAATTATGGCTATTTCTTTGTTTTTGAACAACGGACCATCACAAGTAACACAATAACCAACGCCCTTTCCAATAAATTCTTTTTCACCCTTGGCTTCTAGTGGGCGCGGATCTGCTCCGGTAGCAATAATAACTGATTTAGCCTGCTGTTTTTTGTTTTGCGTAGTTGTAATCGTAAACAAACCGTCTTTCTTTTCTATCTTTTCTGCTTCAGAAAAATCTATCTCGACCGATTCCTGTTTTTGCAAGTGATCAACAAATTTTTCAAGTAAATCTGCTCCCGAACACTTTTCAAAGCCGGTATAATTACAAATCTCGGTAGCTTTTTTTGCAATTTGTCCGCCAAACTCTTTTGTCATTAACAGCGTTTTCATGCGCTGTCTTCCAGCATAAATACCGGCTGTAATTCCGGCAGGACCGCCACCTATAATAACCAAATCGTAGACCATATTATGTAATTATAATCTATTTTAAAGATTTAATATACTCTTTTAATTCTTCCCTAAACCTTGGATCTTTGAACGCCAAATAAAAGAAAGACTTTATCCATTTTAACTTATCTCCGCATTCGAGCCATTCACCCTTTAGTTCACAGCCATAAATAATTTTTCCGTCAGACAACATTTTATCAAAAACTTCAGCTAAAATTATTTCTCCCTTTTGAGACGGAACGGCATTTTTTAGATATTCAAAAACTTCGGGGGTTAGAATATACTTCCCTACTATTACCAGGTTTGATGGAATATCTGCCGGGTCGGGTTTTTCTACAATTTTTTTTATTTTATAAAGCTTGTTAGCTATTTTTTCTACTGCCACAGCTCCGTATGATGGCACTTTATCTGCAGGAAGTTGTTTTAGAGCCACTACCGGAGTTCCGCAAGTTTTAAATATACTAATAAGCTGTAAAATAGCCGGCTCTTCGGAATCGATAATGTCGTCACCAAAAGAAACAGCTATTGGATCTGATTTTACTTTTTTTGATGCCTGCAAAATAGCATGCCCATCGCCCAGCGGTTTTTCTTGCACGACATAAGAAAACGAAATATCCTGAAACATTTGCTCAAAATCTTTGAGCTCTTTAAGTAATTTTTCTTTCTTCCTTTTTTGTAAAATCTTTTCAAGTTGAGGAGATTTTTGAAAATATTCCGATACGCCTTTTTGTTTCGGACTGATTACAAAGACAACCTCTTTTATGCCCGACTTTATAACTTCTTCTATTATGTATTGTATAACCGGTTTATCAGTCAATGGTAAAAACTCTTTTGGAACCACTTTTGATAATGGCAAAAAACGCGTTCCCAAACCCGCTACCGGTATAATTATTTTTTTAACTTCTTTTGCCTCTTCCATAATTTTATTTATTAAACTTTACTTTTCTTAAAAATGCCGGAATCTCCCATTTTTTTTCTTGTGCTAATCGCTTTTTTTCTTGCATTTCCTCTGCTTTCTTAATTTCCAAAGCATTTCTTCTTATGGCTTTTTTAACAGGCTCTTCGGTTATTTGATTTATTTCAACTTTCTCGGGTCTGGCAATTGGATTTATGTTTAATAGAACCTCGGCAGGGGCTTCTGGCTTAACAGGTTTTTTTTGTTCTTTTTTTATTTTTGGTTTTACTTTTAGCGGTTTCTTAGGTTCAACTTTCTCTTTTACCTCTTCTTCCTCAACCTTAGGTGGGGTTTCTTCATACACACGGCCATCGGTCATTAAAATTGTGGTTTTAATTCTACTTTTGAATTTTGGATTCTTCGATATACCAAAAATAATTTTTGCTTTGGGATTTACATTTGCTATATGACTGCTTATTTTCTCAACATCAAACATAGAAAGACCATCGGCACCGGCAATATTAAAAAGAATTTTTTCTGCTTTAAAAGTATTATTTTGTAACAATGGATTTTTAAAAATATTCGCGCAGGTTTTTTCTACTCTATCTTTGCCCGTTTCCTCAATTGTATTCAAAAATGCTGTATTACCTCGGCCACGCAAAATAGTGCGCAGATCTGCAAAATCTATATTTATAATTCCCGGATTATAAATTAAATCTATAAGACTTTCTAATGATTCTATTAAGCTTTTGTTTACTGTTGAAAAAGCGGTTGTAATTGGGGTAGATTGGTCTATTATCTTAAAAATACGTTCATTGGGAATTACCATTGAAACATTGAGTGATTGCCTTAAATTCTTTAAAGCATTCTGCGCAATTCTGTATTTATTCTTGCCTTCAAACTTAAAAGGCATTGTAAATATTCCAACTGTGATGCCACCAAATTTTTTAGCTTCTTCAGCAAAAATTTGTGTAGCTCCAGACCCCAACCCTCCTCCCAAAGATGCAATAAAGATTATAATATCTTGATCCTGAAAGACCGGTAATATTTTTTCTTTAGCTTCTTGGGCAGCTTGTTTGGCAAGATCCACATTGACTCCTGTACCCAATCCCCTGGTAAGATTTTCTCCAAACCAAATGTATTTTATTCCTGGCCTCTTTTTTAAAGCTCTTATGTCGGTGTCGGCTACTACAAAGGTAGCTTTTTGCAAAGATCTCCCAATTTCAGAAACAATAGATCCGCCACCACCCCCAACTCCAATAACTTTTATTTTTGCTCTAAACAAAGACTGCGCTGAAAAACCACCCTGGTTCTGTTCAACTTTAACTTTCCCCGACCAAACTCGCTTTCGGCGAGATTGTGACGGGCCCGTCAAAATGCGCTTTCGCGCTTTTGTCGGGTTCTTCTTAACTAAAATCTTTGCCCGCTTAACTGCGCGCTTAATTTTTGCCGGCTTTTTACGCTTTATTACGCGTTTTACTTTACGCTTTATTTTCTTGGTCTTCTTTGCCATTAAATATGTGTATATTTATATTAAACGCTTATAAAAATAAATCAAGTGCAAAAAAATACCGCTGAGTTTCCTCAACGGTTATATTGCTTTCGCAACCTAATTAATTCCCAGCTCCGTGCTCAGGCTCGGCCGTGAGCTGAGCCCATTGTGTTTTGGGAAATACCGCTCGAGACCCGGCGGCGCAAAACGGGCATTCCGTAGGATCCCACGCGTTCACCTGACGCTCAATAAACGGAACGATAATTCGTCCGCATGGCAAAATGCGAACGATCTCCGGCGGTCTATGAACTAACACTCCAACAAATGGAGCAAAGGTCACCGGGAATGGATTACCGGCTTTCACGGCCTCTGCGGTCGCTCCACCACTATCCCAGGTGGTCACCAATTCCTCAACCTGCAAGACCACTGAGCCTTCCGGAATCGGATCGTCCGGCTTAAAGAACATGCGCTTGCCACTCAAATCCTTTGGATCCTTTTCCGGAACGTAGGTCTTCACCCCTAACAATCGACCGACATCGCCGGCCAACAGAATGGATGAATATGGCGAACCGAATACGCCGTCAATCTTGCCCAGCCCAACCTTCCGCAATTCATTGATTATGCAAGCAGCGAGGACTTCCCGCAGGTTACCCCATGCAAGCACGCGCTTGCAAAGGAAAAATCCGTCACTGTGTTTTCCGCTGTGCAATATCGCATGTGGCTTGCTTGGGTCACCGTCGTGAACCCATCCAGCGCTAAGCATCTTGAACCACGTCAAGACCTCTTCTTGTGTCGGCAGATACCCGCAATTGATCGAAACTCTTTGCAGCAAATCGTTCATCTTCCACTCCTCGCTTTCTGCAAGTTAGTATGTTTGTGTTCTGGCCAATTGTTCCAGAGCTGTCTGGGTTTCTTCAACAATAAGCTTCCAGGCATCAGCAGGCGTACCAATTTCCTTTGGCGGGTTGGTAATTGGTCTGCCAATCACCAAATCGGTTGCGCCGGCACGAATGGCATCGGTTGGCGTAGTGGGTCGTTTCTGATCCCCAACTGCAGCCCAAATCGGCCGAATCGCCGGAGTCACAATCAAACCCTGTTTGCCAAATGAACGAAAAACGCTTGCGATAGTCGAAGCTTCTTGTGCTGAACCAACAACGCCATCCACACCGGCGCGAACTGCTGTTTCGGTAAGTCTACGCACAAGAGCAGGCACAGCGGTCTGCACAGGATATCCAAAATCAATCAAATCTTCTTGTCCCAGCGACGTAAGCAGGGTTACAGCAAGAACTTTGCTTTCGCGCTTGTTTGCCACTGCAACCTCCATAGCTTTGCGTCCACACAAAGCATGGAGGTTGAACATTGCCACATTGCGACGAGCAATTTGACTTACAGCGCGCATAATCGTGTTGGGAATGTCGTGGAACTTACCGTCGTAGAAAATATCAAATCCCAAAATCTGCGCGAGATGAATAATCTCGTCGCGCCATTCAGCATTAATAACTTCCAAACCAATCTTTATATTCTTGACACCAATGCTTTCCAACAAATGCAACATTTCAATTGCTTCAGGCTTACTTGGAACATCCAACGCAACCCAAATCACATCTTCAGCTTTTCTCGGCGTACTCATACTCCTATTTCCTCCTCTTTGTTGTCAAAGACCCGTTTGCACATTACGCAAACTTAATTAAGATTATCACAAAGAACACGCGTGTCAATAAAAAATCTTCGCTCTTCACGAAGATCTACTCAACATCAGGAAGCTCTCTTTTTTCTTTGGGCATTGGAAAACCCTTTTGCTTCCATTCTTGAAGGTTTTGACAACCAACCTCGGCGATATATTCCTCGAGCTGTTTAATTAAAACCATCATTATCAACGGATTTCTGAAATTAGCAGTGCCAACCTGAACCGCAGTAGCTCCCGATTCAAGAAACTCTACAACGTCATATAAGCTTTCAATTCCGCCAAGACCAATTATGGGAACCCCAAGATTGGCTTTTGCCAAATCCGAAACCATACGCACAGCTACGGTTCTTATGCATGGACCCGACAGCCCACCTTCAACATATTTACCACGATTATCGCTGGTCCACAGCTTTGCACGAGCCTTAAGTGTATTGATAAGAGAAATCGCGTCAGCTCCTTCATTTATAACTGCCTTAGCAATCGGCACTACACTTGCAACATTTGGAGTCAATTTAGGAATTAATGGCTTTTTTGTTATAGGCCTTACTGCTCTCACGACTTTTGCAGCCATATCAGGATCTTGCCCAAATGCAACTCCGCCTTCTTTTACATTCGGACAAGAAATATTCAACTCATAAGCTGTTACAACATCTGATGTTTCAAGAATTTCAACCACACGAGGATAATCATCAACACTACTTCCAGAGACGTTTACTATTACCGGAACTTTGAATCTAAAAAGGTATGGAAGCTTTTCTCTCACCACAACCTCAACGCCCGGATTCTGAAGACCAATAAAGTTAATCATACCCATTGGAACTTCTGCAATCCTCGGCTGAGGATTTCCATCGCGAGCAAGAAGTGATGTTCCTTTTGTAACAATTGCTCCAAGCTTGTTATTATCAAAACCATCAACACATTCGTAAACTTCCCCATATCCAAAACATCCAGAAGCCGGCATAATAGGATTTTGCATCTTCATCCCGGCAATGCAAACTGAAAGGTCAATCATTTTGACCTCCTTTCAAGGTGCTGAGTTCACTTTACCAGAGTGGGCTTATTTCTTCAAGGTTGGGACTTTCATTGCCAAAAGAGTTCCTGTGGCAATTCCCAAAGAATAAATAATAATTGCTAAAATTCCGCTTGTTTTATCTATGCTGTTTATGATGTCATACAAAACCCACATAGAAATTAAAACCGTAAGAAAAGAAAAAACAACCGCCGGAAAAATCTTTTTTTCGGCAACATATTTAGTATTCAGAGTAAAGAAAAAATCCTGCACAACTCCTACTGCAAAATATAAAGCCAAAGATAAAATGTCTACCATATTTTAATGTTTTACTCTTTCTAATCTATATTCTGATCCGTTCAAAGAAAGCTTGTAATCATAACCCATTTGATCTTCAAATGAAGCAGAACCCCTGCTAAAAGCCTGATTAAAGAAAACTTTCGCTTCTTCCGCATCAATTAAATACGTTAAGTATCTTACGCCCCCCTTGGCATCATCATCATATTCAACGGTATGCCCTTTTATAAATGTTTTCATAATATTTTATATTTTATAAAATTACTTGTTCGCCATCACCTATTAAACTAACCTCTTTGCCTTGCACCAAAATTGCCTGATCGTCTGTAATAATGCGCAATTTTTTGGCCCGCTTCTTAGAATTGGGAATTTGTTGTTTTATGGTTTCAGCCCAATCGGGAGTATAATGCACAAAAATATCAAACGGCACCAACCCAAGTCCTTTTAAGTTTTTTAAACCAACAACGTTTTTGTCAGCATCTTTCCAGCCGGCTGTTTTAATAGTCTGACCGGCCACAATACTTCCAGCAGAAACTCCAATATAAACCTTTCCAAGCTTCATTAATTTTCTGACTATTTTTCCAAAGTTACACTCTCGCATAGATTTTAATAAAAAGAAAGTATTTCCTCCGGCAACAAAAATAATATCTTTTAATTCCAAAACTCGCATAACTTCTGCTTCTTTTTTTCCACTTATATCGATTTCTTCAACATTAAATCCCAATTCATCGCGCATTGTTGCAAGATCTGTATAAACATAATCTGGGTTTTCTTGGCTCTTATATCTGCCTGCGGTATTAATAAATCCAACCGTTACATCATAAGCCGGTTTTTGTAAAAGCTGAAGGATTTCGTCTTTCATTTGAGGCATTCCACCAGAGGTTAAAAGCATAGTTTTTGCCTCGTTATGCTTTATTATTGTTTTTATCAAACCAATAAGATAATAGATCAATGCTATAACCACTAATAGCACACCAATAGCGCCTATTCCCGCTATACCAAAGGACGTTAAGAAAAATTGCAAAACAGAAGTCTTAAAATATGTAATTTTTAAAAGTGGCAACTGCCAATAAACACTCAAAATATCTTTTGCCCCAAACTGCTCTTTTTTACCAACAGCCAAAACATATTTCCCAAAATTATCAGTATTGTTTGCAGAATAAACAACAATTTTATATTTTCCAGCTTCAACATTTTGAGAAAATTCCGGACCTTTAAAATAATAATCCCTGCCGAATTCTTCATAAAACTCTACCCAAACAAAATCTGCCCCGTTTAATGTAGATATTTTTGTTTCGGTTTCGCCATCTAATAAATAAACATCTGCTGAATATTTTCCGTCTGTATTAGAATGAGCCGGTGTAAGTAGATTCAAATAAAGTTCAAAGCTTTTTTCGGAATCTATTATATAAGCTTTCGGCTGGCCTTTTAACTCATCATAAAACGCTTGTGACAATTCAGGATTTATAACATTAACCTCCTGATCTTTATGCAAATAAACAAGCCTTGGTTGGTGGGCAAACGCAAAATCAACGGCTAAAAAAAATATTCCCAATAAAATTAATAAACCAATTTTTTTTGTCATATTTTATGACTACAACTGCATAAATCGCAGTCTATTCCACATTGGCAACAATGAAAACACAAATATGGCCTGCACTTGCACTTTTCTGGCTGTTTCATTCTTCTTCCGCATTTTTTGCATACTATAGAAAGCTCTGCGCCCTTTTTAGGAACATGCCTGTCTTCGAGGGACAAAGTTTTGTCATTTTTATATATTGGGCCGTGTCCGGGAATAATCCAATCAGCTTTTTTAACAATTACTTCGCGACTGTCTTTTAACCTTTCCGGGTTAGAAGCAAAAGGGTCGTCGTGTGTATCGTGAGGATAATTTTCTTTCCAAAAGTTATCTCCGCAAATAGCCACCACTCCAGGATAATTGCTTTTTAATCCTGTATTAACAAAAAGTGTAATGCTGGTATAGTCGTGACCGGGCGTGTGTAATATTTGTATATTTTCGGTAAAATTTTCGGCCCAGCTATTTATTGTATCTCTCTCCCAAATGCCCCAGTAATCAATAACTTTGGCGTTAGGAAACATACCCACATTTCTATAATGATCCAAATGCGAATGAGTAACACAAACCGTATTTATATCAAAAAGAGTTAAACCTTCTTTCTTCAACGCATCAATCAGTATTTGCGGACTTTCCATAATTCCGGGATCAACAACCATTATAATACCTCCATCCCTAACTAAAGAAACTGTAGGATAGGTTTTTTCTACCCCAGTTTCTGCCACAAAATCTGCATTACTTGTGCCAGTGATTAAAATTTTGACTTCTGCTGGCATATTATTAAAAGGTTTAAAAATGTGGGCGCGGAAGGAATCGGACCTTCGACCTCTGTCTTATCAGGACAGCGTTCTACCACTGAACTACGCGCCCTTTTGTTTAATTAATCTAACACGAAAATCAGTTTTTTTCAATAAACTCTGCCACAGATAAGATTGTATTTTCCTCAAAATGGTTTCCAATAATCTGCAGTCCAACTGGAAGTTTATCAATTTTTCCTGCTGGCACTGATATTGCCGGCAAACCTGCTAAGTTTACAGAAACAGTGTAAATGTCCATCAAATACATAGAAAGAGGATCGGTGGTCTTCTCTCCTATTTTTACTGCCGGGATTGGCGAAACTGGACAGAAAATTAAGTCGCATTTTGTAAAGGCTTTGGCAAAATCTTGTTTTATAAGTTCTCTGACGCACTGAGCTTTCTTATAATAAGCGTCGTAATATCCAGATGACAAAACATAGGTCCCAATCATAATTCTACGCTTTACTTCAGCTCCGAATCCTTTGCCTTTTGATTTTAAATAAACATCTAACAAATCTTTGCCTTCTACCGATAAACCATATTTTATTCCGTCAAATCTAGCTAAGTTTGCCGAAGCTTCAGCCGGTGCAATTATATAATAACAGGCCAGGGCAAATTCTACTGATGATAAACTGATTGGAACAATTTTTGCTCCGACTTTTTCAATTTTTTCTATTTTATCTTTAATTATTTTCTCAACGCCTTTGTCCAAACCTTTGTAAAAATATTCTTTCGGAACTCCAATCTTTAATTCTTTGATATCTAATTTTTTTTCTTTAAACTCATAATTCTGGCTAGTTGCGTCCATTTGGTCTCTACCCGAAATGACTTCGAAAACTATTTTGACATCTTCTACGCTCTTGGCTATCGGCCCGATTTGGTCTAGCGATGAAGCGAATGGAATTAATCCGTATCTTGAGACAACTCCGTAAGTTGGTTTTAATCCTGTTACTCCGCAATTGGAAGCTGGCATTCTAATTGACCCTCCAGTATCAGAACCCAAAGTGAAGCAAGCCATATTAGAGGCTACAGCGGCTCCAGAACCAGATGAACTTCCTCCGGCAACTCGAGTTTTATCGCAAGGATTTTTTGTGGCCCCAAAAGCAGAATTTTCTCCGGAAGCTCCCATGGCAAACTCGTCTAAATTAACTTTTCCCAAAATCACAGCAACCTCTTTTTTCAGTTTCTGTATTACAGTTGCATCGTATGGAGCAACATAATTTTCTAATATTTTTGAAGCAGCTGTGCATTTTAGCCCATCAACCATTATTGCATCCTTTATTGCACAAGGGATTCCGCAAAGAACTCCAATGTCTGCGCCAGAGCTAACTTTCTTGTCTGCCTGGGCGGCCTGCGCCAGGGCACCCTGTTCATCTACAGAGATAAAAGCATTTATTTCTTTATCAAGCTTTTTTATATTTTCTAAATAAGCCTTAGTTAAATCAACTGAGGTAAAATCACCCTTTTTTAGACCCTCGTGGCATTGTCTGATTGTTAGAGTTGTAAGATCCATTAAAAAATTGCTTTAACTTTTATGTAGCCATCTTTCTTATCCGGAGATGCATTAATTAATTTATCAGCTACTTTGCTATCTTTAGCTTCATCTATGCGTAAGTTTGTAGTTTGTAGTGAGTGGTTTGTAGTTTTTACTTTAGGCGCCGATTTCAATACATCAAAGTAATTTAAAATTTCCGACAGATCTTTCTGCATTTTCTCTACTTCCTTTTCAGAAAGTTCTAAGCGAGATAATTTTGCTATTTTTTCTACTTCTTCTTTGGAAATCATTACTCTATTCTACCAAATTATTTTCAAACTGGCACTTCTTCATCTTCATCTTCCAACATAACTTGAGCTAAAGTATCAATATTTTCTAAGGCAATACCGGATCCCCTAACCACAGTTGTAAGCGGATCATCGACTATTTTGCACGGCATTTTTGTCTCTTTAGAAATAAGGGTATCTAATCCTCTAAGCAAAGATCCTCCTCCGGTAAGATAAATACCATTTGCCATAACGTCTGCCAATAATTCCGGCGGAGTTTCTTCTATTGTTGTTTTGATGGCCGCAACAATTTGTTTAACAGATCTGTCGAGAGCCCTCTGAACGTCGTCATTAAAAATTATAACTTCTTCGGGCAGGCCGGTAATTAAATTCCTTCCGCGCATAGGCATTTCTTTTTTCTCTTTCATTGGAATAGCAGAACCAATACTTATTTTAATCATTTCTGCATTTCGCTCACCGATCAAAAGCTTGTATTCTTTCTGCGCGAACTGAATTATATCATCATTCATTTTGTCACCGGCTACTCGCAAACTTCTCGACACAACTATTCCTCCCAAAGAAATCACCGCCACCTCAGTTGTGCCACCACCCACATCAACAATAAAATTTCCTCCGGCATCCTGAATTGGAAGTTTTGCACCAATAGCATCGGCTAATGGTTCTTCAATCAAAAAAACTTGCCTTGCTCCTGCGTTTTTTGCAGCATCTCTTACGGCTTTTCTTTCGACCTCTGTAACTCCGCATGGGATACCTATAATTACCCTTGGCATACTGACAAAACCAAGCAATTTTTTGCTCGAAGATAAAGCTTTCTCAATAAAGTATTTTAACATTTGTTCTGTAACTTCAAAGTCAGAAATAACACCATTCACCAATGGTCTTGTAGCCGAAATATAAGCCGGAGTTCGGCCAACCATTTTTTTAGCCTCTTCACCAATTGCCAAAATTTGCCCGGTTTTATTATTTACAGCAACCACAGACGGCTCATTGATTATAATTCCCCTGCCTTTTACGTAAACCAAAGAATTAGCGGTCCCCAAATCGATCGCCATGTCAATTGACAATAATGAACGTAATTTTTTAAACATTTTTCAAAAACTTTTTCAAATCTTTTATTTTTACCAGCTTTGATACAGATTTTCCTCTCTCTTTTATTTCTACGGAATCTTTTGCCAACGTTTTTTCTGATATTACAATTCTGTAAGGAGATCCTATCAAATCTGAATCAGCAAATTTTTCTCCGGCTGATTTATCTTTCCTATCATCATATAATACATTAATTTTTTCTTTCTGCAAACCTGTGTATAATTTTTTGCTGGCTAAATTAACTTTTGCGTTGTCACCAAGCTCAATCAAATGTATAGAAAATGGAGCAATAGCTTTGGGCCAAATAACTCCTTTGTCATCGTGATTGGCCTCTGCAATAGCTCCCATTGCCCTTGAAAGACCAATTCCATAACAACCCATTATAACCGGCTTTTCAACCCCATAATTATCTTTATACATAAGCTCAAAAGGCAAAGAATATTTTGTGCCCAACTTAAAAATGTTCCCAACTTCTATAGACTTTGCGCTTGTAAAATTATCAGAACTACACTGTGGGCATGCCGGATTTTCGGCTTTTATTTCTTCGTTAATGGCCAGCTTACATTTATTGCAAATATGAATTGTGTCTTCTCCGGCGTCAGTAATCATTTGGAACTCATGAGAATACTTTGAGAAAGTCCCGCCGGAAGCTAATGTTAAATATGTTTTATCTTTTATACCAAGTTCTTTGAAAACATCAAAATAAACTTTGGTCATTTTTTCATAATATTTATCTAAATCTTCCTGTGTTGCATGAAACGAATACAAATCTTTCATTAAAAATTCTCTTGTTCTCAAAATACCCGATTTTGCTCTTAATTCATCCCTAAACTTAGTCTGTATCTGAAACAAAGATATTGGTAGGTCGCGGTAAGAAAATATAACTTTTTTTGCCAAGGGGCTAACAACTTCTTCGTGTGTTGGGCCTAAAGCATACTTTTTATCTCCAGAACCATCAACCCTAAAAAGAACATCTAAGGTATTCCATCTTCCTGTTTTCTCCCAATTTTCTTTTGGTTGAAGCACCGGCATTAAAACTTCTTGTGCGCCCGCCTCGAGCATATTTTTACGGATTATGTTTTCAATATTTTTCAAAACAACAAGACCCATTGGCAAGAATGTAAAAACACCCGCCATAAGCTGATCAATAAAACCTGCACGCATTAAAAGATCGTGTGAAACAGATGTTGTATCAACTGATTTTTCTTTGGTTGTTTTGTAAAAAAGTTTTGACTGAAGCATACTTTGAGTTAGTTAATATTATTTTGATAAACTAGATTTCAAAAAATCGGTAAAACGTGGAATATCAAACTTTATGGTTATAAAAATAGAAAGAATAATCAAAATAGCAAAAAATACCAAAGTTATTACTTGCTCTATTTTTGGTGAAACAGGCTTGCCTTTTATTTTTTCCAAAATCAAGAAAACCAACTTCCCTCCATCTAAAGCAGGTATTGGAAACAAATTAAATATTGCAATCAATACACAAATTACTCCTATAAAATACAGAAAAAAACCTACCCCGTAACTGGCCGCATTCGCCAAAAAAACTGTAATTCCCAAAGGACCGGCAAACTCAGACCCCTGCGGAGCTCCTTTCCCTTGAAATAACCCTGTAATTAAAGACCATAATCCCTGCAATGAACTAACCGTCACCTTCCATGTATAAGCAATCCCTTGTAAAGGAGCTTGATACCATGAATATCGCTCAATTAAGGTAGCCATTCTTTCCAAACCAACCCCCACTGCACCCTGCCCGGCCGGAGGGTTTTCTCTTGGAGAAAGCAAAACGTCTATTTCTTGATTATTTCTTTGTATAGTTAAAATGATTTCTTTACCGGCATGATCTTGGGTAAATACCTGAAAATCTTTAATTTTATCAATTTGCTGAGTT
>Ga0172375_10005648_pt1 | contig 17944 bp, 17 predicted proteins | sample LakKiv1m_FD_114537 | JGI IMG/M metagenome (GOLD analysis project Ga0172375, IMG submission 114537) | Freshwater microbial communities from Kabuno Bay, South-Kivu, Congo - kab_092012_11.1m | ecosystem: Environmental > Aquatic > Freshwater > Lake | place: Democratic Republic of the Congo...
GGCGGCAAGTTTGCGCGCCATTTCCGGGATGGCTGATGTCACTTTGTCCAGGTCGCCTGCGTCGCCAATTAGAATCGGGATCGCTTTTTCGACAGGTCGGTCTTTTGCAGCGTAGATGGATTCAACGGCAGTCCCGTCAAATGCCAGCGCGCCCACACCATAGACCGTATCGGTGGGAAAGGCAACGAGGCCGCCTGCGTGAAGAATTTTCAGCGCGTGTTCGATGCGATGAGGGGGAATGATTTCTGTTTTCATCAATCGTGAGGTTGGATCTCCAGCAGGCGGTCCCGGCCTGTCAAATCCTGGTGGAGGCGGATGGCGGCCTCGGAAAACATGTCATAGGCCAGTGAAATCGCCTGGTTACCCAATGATGCTTCGATCTCGAGCAGGATCATTCCATTCGGCGCGAGCCAGTTGGGCGCAATGTTCAGCAGGCGGCGGATAAGCGCCAGTCCATCTGTCCCGCCGTCGAGCGCAACGGTGGGTTCCCTTCCAAAGACAGCCAGTTTGTGGAGTGTCGTCGTTGGGATGTAGGGCAGGTTGGCACAGATCAAGTCGAAGTGCAGGTCGGTGGGAAGCGAATCGGGGTGCGGAGGCAGAAGGTCGCATTGAACGAAGTCAATGTGGGCTGCAACATCGAACTTGTTTGCATTCCTTTTTGCCACTTTGAGCGCGGCCAGTGAAATATCCGCGGCAAGGATGTAGGCATCCGGCAAGTGCATGGCGAGGGTCAACGCGATGGCGCCGGAGCCTGTGCCAACGTCTGCAATGGTCCTGCGCTCCGGGGAGGCTTGCAGCCATGCGATGGCCTTTTCGACGAGCGCCTCCGTCTCGGGGCGGGGGATCAAAACATCGGGGGTGATCTCCAAATCAAGGCCGAAGAATTCCCAATGACCGAGGATGTATGGGAGCGGTTCCCCCTCCGACAGGCGCGCGACTGCCGATTCAACGGCGGCAAGTTGCGGGGCGGAAAGAGACGTCTCCGGGTGGGCGAGGGTCCACGTGCGCGGTTTGTCCAGCGCATGGGCGATGATGAGTTGTGCGTCAAGTTCAGGCCAATCGCTGTCGAGGCGCGGGGGGATCGTCGTGAATAATTCCGCAATCTTCATTTCTCTTGAAGCGCAAGCAGGGAAAGATATTCAAAGACGATGTTGGAGGCAAGCACGGCGGTGATGTCGCCATGATCGTAGGGCGGTGAGACTTCCACAAGATCGAAGCCAACCAGGTTGAGGCCGCGCAGGCCGCGGATGAGTTGAAGCAGTTGATAACTGGTGAGGCCGCCGACTTCAGGTGTGCCGGTGCCGGGTGCAAAAGCGGGATCCGCCGCGTCAATATCCACTGTGACGTAAACCGGGCCGGTCATGCGTTCGTGAATTTCTTTCAGAACGACCGGAATTCCCTTTTCCATGACCTCGTGAATGGTGATGGTGCGCGCGTCGAGGTCGGCCGCATCCTGGTAATCATTGGCATTGCTGACCGGGCCGCGGATGCCGACCTGCACGTATTCGCCCTTGCGGATCAATCCCTCCTGCAAGGCATAGCGGAAGGGCGTGCCATGACTGTACGGCACGGCGTCGAATTCGGCCTCCCACGTATCGATGTGCGCGTCCACATGGACGAGGGAAAGCGGGCCGTGTTTTTTCGCGTGCGCGCGCAGGAGCGGCAGGTCGATCGAATGATCGCCGCCAAGCGTGATGAGCGTGGTTCCGGTTTCGATAATGCCAAGCGCCGATTCGGTGATGGCTTTCATCGTATGTTCGATGGAGGTCGGAATGACGGAAACATCGCCGTAATCCACCACTTTTAATTTTTCAAGCGGGGTGACATCGAGCGTGGAATTATGTCCCCAAAGCAAGAGCGACATTTCACGGATCTTGCGCGGCCCAAAGCGCGTGCCGCTGCGATGCGATACCGCGCTGTCATAAGGCACGCCCAGGACGGCAACATCCACATCCTTCAGGTCGCGCGTCACAGGCAGGCGCATGAAGGATGGAATTCCCATAAAAGGCTGGAGATTCGCGCCAAAAGCGGGATTGTCATTCATCGGATCCACTCCATAAAAAAGCGGCGGCCTTCTGCCGCCGCTGTGACCTACTCTTCGTCGTCCACACCGCTGGCAGAAAGACGGTCTGCTTCGTCGCGGGTTGAAAGTTCCTCGATAAACTGCTCGATTGCGCCGTCCATCACGGCCGGCAGGTTGTAATTCGACATCCCGATCCGATGGTCTGTGACACGATTTTGAGGATAATTGTAGGTGCGGATTTTTTCGGAGCGTTCCCCGGTACCGACCTGCGAGCGGCGGTCCGCTTCGAGTTCAGAGCGTCGTTTTTGCTCCGCGATTTCATAAAGGCGCGCGCGCAAGATGCTCAACGCGCGCAGTTTGTTTTGCAATTGCGAGCGTTCATCCTGGCAGGTGACGACCATGCCCGTCGGCTTGTGAGTCAAACGCACGGCTGTGGAATTCTTCTGCACGTTCTGTCCGCCCGCGCCGGAGGAACGATAGACCTCGATTTCGATTTCACTTTCGGGGATTTCAATCTCGACATCGTCCACCTCGGCCAAAACCGCGACCGTCGCAGTGGAGGTGTGGATGCGTCCCTGCGATTCAGTGGCGGGCACGCGCTGCACCCGGTGCACACCCGACTCATACTTTAACTTCGAGAATGCGCCCCTGCCCTTGATCTCAAAGATCACTTCCTTATACCCGCCCACGCCGATGGAACTCTCGGACATGATCTCCGATTTCCAGTGCTGGTCTTCCGCATAACGCGTATACATGCGAAACAGGTCTGCGGCGAAGATGGCGGCTTCGTCACCGCCTGTGCCCGCGCGAATTTCCACGAAGACGTTCTTGTCGTCACGCGGGTCCTTGGGAACCAGCATGGCCTTGATCTCTTTTTCAAGGATTTCGATCCTTGGATCGAGTTCGGCGATATCCGCTTCGGCCAATGCAATCATATCGGGATCGTTTTCCGCCGCCAAAATGGCTTTGGCTTCATCCAGGTTTTTCATCGCCTGGCGGTATTCGCGCGACTTCATGAAGATGGCTTCCAGGTCGACGCGCTCCTTGTTGATCTCGGCCGCGCGCTGGTAGTCGTTGCCCACTTCGAGCAGGTCGTTTCCGAGTTGGTTGTAGCGTTCTTCAATACCTTGCAATTTATCGAGCATAAAATCCTTTTTGTGCCGCAAATGGCAGAATAAAACGCGGCCACCCATGCCGCGCTGCGGGATTATACCATCCTGGAATGTTAGAAATTGGTTGTCAGCGAAAGCACCATCGAAAGGATCAGGATGATCGAAAAGACAACCATGACCACCTGCAAAGTCCTGCGCTGGCGGGAAATGCGCCTCTCTTCAGACGACATTTGTTTTTTGTTCTTCGGATTTTTGCCTGCCATTTTTCCACTCACAAAATAGTATGTTTATCGAAAGCGATGGACATCGCATTTTCCAGTTCTTCAATCGTCACAGGTTTTGTGACGTACGCATCCGCCCCCATTTCGAGGGCCCGGTCCACCATCACGTCGGCCGCGTCGGAGGAAAGCATGATCACAGGGAGATTCTTCCATTCCCTGCGACGGCGCAGGAATTCCAGGAAATCCAGGCCGGTCACCTCGGGCATGCTGATGTCCAGCACCATCAGGTCGGGGGTCCTGCCGGACAGCAAAGTCTGCGCCGCGGTGCGGGCATTGAAAAAGGACCTGGTCTCGCAGTCCAGCAGTTTGAGCATCAGGCCCACCGCGCGCGTCATCTCTTCGTCGTCGTCAACAATCCAGACTTGTTTCATTCCAAATGCGCCTTGATACTTTCCGCCGCCGTCTCGTTCATGCCTTTCACCGCGGCCAATTCTTCCACGCTTGCCTGCCTAATCTTATCCACAGAACCGAAATGTATCAAGAGGGCTTTTCTCCTCGTTGGGCCGATGCCGGGGATGGAATCCAGGATGGAGGCCATGCCGAGTTTCGAGCGTTTTGCGCGGTGGGCGGTGATGCCGTAGCGGTGCGCCTCGTCGCGGATGCGCTGTACGAGATACAGCCCCTGCGAATGACGAGGCAGCAATAACGACTCGGATTTGTGCGGGAAGAAAATTTCCTCCTCCCGTTTCGCCAGCCCCACCACCGGCACCTTCCCGGATAACCCAACATTTTCCAGGACTTTGACCGCGCGCCCCAACTGGCCCTTGCCGCCATCAATGATGATAAGGTCAGGCAGGAACGAAAAGGACGCATCGGGCCTGGACCCCGGGCCTGCCTCCGTTTCCTGGGAACCCTTCCATCTCCGGAATCTCCGCGTCAGCATCTCCTCCATCGACGCGAAATCATCCGGCGCGCCGACCACGCTCTCGATATTGAACTTGCGGTAAAGTTTCTTATCCGCTACGCCCTGCGTGAACACAACCATCGCTCCAATGATGGCCGTGCCTTGCGTGTTCGAAATATCATAACACTCGATGCGATTCGGCGGCTCGGGCAAATTCAGCGCGGACTGCAATTCCGCCAGCGCCTGTTCCTGTTTGTGAGTATCCGCCTGCCACTGGGCGCGCAGCGCGGTCAACGTCTCGGTCGCGTTCTCCGCGGCCATCTGGACGAGTTCCTGCGGCTGTCCCTCCTTTGGGACGAAGAACTCCACTTTCTCACCGCCGCGCTTCGACCTGAGCCACTGCCCGATGATCTTCGCCTCCTCGATTTCGATTTCATCCGGCAGCATGACCTGCTGTGGGATGGCCGCGGCTTCGGTATAGAACTGTTTGATGAACTGCTCCATCACTTCGGTGTCGGCCGCATCCTCCGTGCCTTCCAAAATAAAATACTCGCGGCCGATCAATTTGCCGCCGCGAATGAAGAAGATTTGCACACAGGCTTCCCCGTCCGAGCGCGCCATCGCCAGCACGTCCGAATCCTTATAATCCGTCGCGAAGACAATTTTCTGCCGTTCGATAATGGATTGAATGGCCTTGAGCTGGTCGCGCAACGCGGCGGCCTTTTCAAAACGCATCTCCTCGGACGCCTTGATCATCTCCGCCTCGATGCGCTGGACGACGCCCTCGCTGTGTCCACCGAGAAAATCCATCAGGTCGGAGATCATTTGGCGGTACCCTGCCTGGTCGACCGCGCCGATACAGGGAGCGGTACACAGTTTGATGTCGTAGTAAAGACACGCCCGTTTGTCCTGCCCGGTGATCTCGCGGTCGCAGGTCAGATAAGGGAAGATTTTCCGCAGGACGTCCAAAGTCTGGTAGACCGCCCAGGCCGAGGTGTACGGGCCGAAATAACGCGAGCCGTCCTCTGCCATTTGCCGGGTCACGGTAACCCTGGGAAATGCTTCGTTCCAATGGATTTTGATGTAGGGGTAGCGTTTGTCGTCCTTGAGGCGGACGTTGTATTTCGGGCGGTGCTTCTTGATCAGGTTCATCTCGAGGATTAGCGCCTCGAGTTCGGAGCCAACCACAATCCATTCGGCGTCCGCGATCTCGCGCACCAGGCGGCGCGTTTTGGCGTCGTGACTTGAATCCGCGTGGAAATACGAGCGGACGCGGTTTTTCAGGTTAATGGCCTTGCCAACATAAATGACATTACCGGCTGCGTTTCGATAAATATAGCAGCCAGGCTTGGCGGGTAAGGTGGCAAGGATGCCCTGTAATTTCTCGGAAATTTCCATTAGCGGCTATTTTATCGCAGAAAAACGCATCAGCACCCCGGCCAAACCTGCAACCTGCCGGTCATCATCCCGTATGTCGATTGGAAAGCATCGAAAAATCGCAGACCCCGGGAAAACCTTTTTTGCGGGTCCCTCCCGGTTTCGAGAAAACCTGCATGCCCCTTATTTCCTGTTGACTTTTATTTTATTCACCTTACAATAATTTCAAACCGTGTTCTTTTCCCGTAGAATACATGTGACTCTACTGCAAAAACCAATTAAACACGAAGGGTACAAAGGAACACAAAGGAAATGCTCTTCATTTATTAACCGTCGTGTACTTCGTGTCCTTTGTGTTTGAAGATCTTTTTGCAGTGGACTCATTTGTAATATCATCATTTCACAAGGAGAATGCAAAATGGACAATTTTCCCTCCAACGCCCCCATCATGGAGGCAAAGCCCGGGCCCACGGGCTGGCTCCCCGTCTGGATCATGGCTGTTACAAAGCCCAACGAACAGACATTTGTTGACATCACCGAAAGTCCCAATGCCGTTTCGAAGACTGCCTTCATCTGGGTCTTCCTGGCGGGCATGATTTCCACCATTGTGACGGGAATCATGCAGGCAATCATCATGGCAATCGGGTTCACTTCCCAACCGATGACCATTCCGGGGATGGAGGAACTTGGACCGCTTGGCAATGCCGGGGGAGCGGCAGGCGTTTCGCTGGTGACGACCATTTGCGCCTCCCCTGTGGCAGGCCTGTTTTCCGTCCTGTTTTTTGCGATCGGGGTTGCCATCGTTCAATGGATCGCCAAACTGTTCGGCGGCGCCGGCACATTCGATAAACTCGCCTATGCGATGGCGGCCATCAGCGTGCCGTTCACCCTCGTTTCCATGATCCTGGGCCCCTTCGGCGCGATTCCCTATCTTGGGATTTGCACCGGTTTGCTCTCGGTTGGATTGGGATTGTATGCGCTCGTCCTGCAAATCATGGCAGTCAAAGGCGTGAACCGTTTCGGTTGGGGACAGGCGGCTGGCTCGGTGCTGCTGCCCGGTTTTGTTATCCTGGTAGTCTGCGGCTGTCTGACGGTTGTTGTCCTGATGTTGTTGGGCCCCATGGTCGGGGATGTCTTCAGCGAGATCAATCAATCGCTCGGCGGATACTAACCGCCTGATAAAACAACCTCCCGTGGCAAGCGGGAGGTTGTCTATTTTTGATTGACCGCCGGTGGAATCCTGTCTGCCCCGGGGTACAGGGTCATGTCCGCCATCGAATAAGCCCGCTCGTACGCCGTATCCGCGCCGCCTTCGCCGGGGATGGGTTCGATCAAGGCGTTGCCGTTTGCATCCGTGCCGGAGAGAATATGGCCTGCCAGGGTCGTCATTTCGGAGAGCAAAGGTTCCATCCCCGGCCCGAATTCCATTTCCTGTAATTGCAGGGCCTTGTCCAGCAATTGCGCGGACCAGCCTTCCATATTGTCAAGGCAGGCTGATAATTGATCGCCCCGGGCCCGAATGTTTTCCGTGGAGTCGGGGGCGTCACTGGCAAAGCGGACATGGGAAGCCGTGACCGAAATATAGCCCTGTTCCTTGTACCCAGCCTCTCCATTAAACAACAAGCCAAACCCATCGCCGAAATCATAGACCACACCATCGCCGTCCCAATCACGATGGCGGACCTGATCGGCATTTCCCACAATATCGTTGATGAGGGCTTCGTTGGTTTTACGGAAGAGCGCCTCGTCCCCTTTTTTATGGGCCTGCTGCAAGTCAGCCGTGAGGATGACAAGGTCGCCTGCCACGCTCCACAATCCCTGGATGAGCGCGGATTGCTCCGGCGCGGCATCGAACCGGATGAGGATATGGCGTACGTGAACCAGGGAAAGCGGCGGAAAAATAAAGGAGGCGGTAATCTCCTCGGAGGGTTCATCCGGGTTGGGGTCATTATCCGGTTCGAGCGTGACCTCCACCTGGTCATATATCTCGAGAATATTCCCGCCGTCGGCATTGATGAAACTTAATCGACCCTGGCCGGTCTCGTCCACTTCAACGACGCCCGCGTTACGCCTCGTCTCCCCCCCATCGGCCAGGCACCAAACTTCGTAGTGTTTTCCCGGTCCCGGCGGCAGGACGTTCAGGATGATATCGGCCTGGTCCATATAGCCATTAAAATCGGAAAAGGTGATATTGCCAACGGGCTGGTTTGGATCCACCGACGACCGCATGAACTGAAATGCGCCAAACCCAAGCGCGGCAACCGCCAGCGCGCCGATGGCCGCCCACTTCCAGGGAAAGGCTCCGCTCTTCCCGGTGCGGGCATCGAGCGATTTGAGCGCCATCTGTGCGAACTTAATTGTATCGGATGAAACCGCCTGTCCAGTAAAGATCGAATTGAATTCAGCCGCGAGTTCCTTTGCCGAGCCATAGCGGTGACCCGGCTCCTTGGCAAGCGTGCGGTCAATGAGCGCCTGCAAATCGGCTGAAATGCCAAAAATGGGGGGCGGGGGATCGTTGAGATGCTTCATCAACATTCCAAAGGTCGAATCGGATTCAAAGGGAACCGTCCCCGCCAGCATTTCGTAGAGCATGACGCCAAGCGAATAGATGTCGGTAAACGGGCCGACTTTATCGCCGCGCGCCTGTTCGGGACTCATATATGTCGGGGTGCCGGAAACGGTACCGGTTGATGTTTGGATGGATGAATCGAGAAGGCGCACCAGCCCAAAGTCCGTGAGGATCGGTTCCACATCCGCAGGCAAAGGTTGATCAATATCCACCACCCCGCTTGCAGAACGAAGCAGGACGTTGGCCGGTTTGATGTCGCGGTGAACAATGTGCAGGCTGTGGGCATAATCAAGCGCGCCGGACAGCAAAGTGAGCAGGCGCGCCACGGTTGCAAGCGGAATCTTTTCACCGCGCTCGTGCAGCGCCTTCAAATACATGGAAAGGGATGGCCCCGGCACGTATTCCATGATCAGGCAGGGCTGGCCGTCCGCCAGTTCATAATCGTACATTTGCACGATGTTGGGATGCCGCAAGCCCGCAACCACATGCGCCTCACGCTCGAAGCGTTTGACGGTATCCGGGTTGTCATCCACATGGCCGCGCATGATCTTGACTGCGACCTTGCGTCCCAGCGCGGCATGCTCGCCCAAATAAACTTCCGCCATTCCCCCGCGGGCAATCAATTCCTGAATAAAAACCTTGCCAAGTGTCTTTCCGCTCCAATCGGGCATGGGCAGATTATACCCGATAGAGTTGCGCGGGTATAATCCCTTCACTTCTGGAGGCACATTGACTCATTCACTTGAAATGCAACTCGGCGATCTCCTGCGCGCACGCGATTTGAAACTGGCAACCGCCGAATCCTGCACCGGCGGTTTGATCTCGCACCGCATCACGGACATACCGGGTTCATCGGAATATTTTCTCGGCGGCGTGGTGGCGTATGCCTATGAGGCCAAGGCCGCCGTGCTGGGTGTTTCGTGGGATACGCTGAACGGCAGGGGCGCGGTATCCAGCGAGACAGTTTTGGAAATGGCGCGCGGCGCGCGCAACGCGCTTGGCTCCCAGATCGCGGTCAGCGTGAGCGGGATCGCCGGGCCGGGCGGCGGCACTCCCGAGAAACCGGTCGGTTCAACCTGGATCGGGCTGGTTGCGCCGGACGGCGAATGGACGCGCCACTTTGTCTGGAATGGTGACCGCGCACGAAACAAGGTTTATTCGGCAGACGCCGCGCTGCAAATGGTGATCGATTATTTGCAGGGTAACATCCAATGAAAACCGTCGTCATCATTTCCGCAATCTCCGAATGGAACGCCGTTCGGGAAATTTATCCGCACATGGCAGTTACACAGTCGCCCTATGGCGAATCATCGGTTCTGACCATCGCGGGCAGGGAACTGAAACTCTTTCACGGCGGCTGGGGAAAGATCGCTTCCGCAGGCATGATGCAGTATGTGATCGACCGCGAGCAGGCGGACCTCATCGTCAACCTCGGCACGTGCGGCGGTTTCGAAGGTGAAGTGGATCAGGGGGATGTCATCCTCGTCGAACGGACCCTCGTCTACGACATTGTCGAATTAATGGGCGACCTCGACATCGAATCCTATTACGCGTCATCCCTGGACCTGGGCTGGCTCACCGAACCCTACCCTCATCCCGTCCGACGCGGACTCATCGCCTCCGCTGACAGCGACCTGCCGCCCGAAAAGATTCCCCACCTCAAGCAAAAAGGCGCGGTCGTTGCAGATTGGGAATCCGCCGCGCTGGCGTGGGTGGCGCGCAAAAACGGTGCGCGGCTGTTGATCCTGCGCGCGGTCAGCGACCTCGTGAACGAAAAGGAAGGGGAAGCCTACGACAACATCGAACTCTTCCACGAACGCACGCGGACGATCATGCGGATGTTGTTCGAGCAATTACCGGATTGGCTGGCGCATGTCCGTTTGTAAAACCTGATCGGTTTATGTTCAAACGCCCGCAATTCGACTGCGGGCGTTTGGGAATGAAATGGGGAATTAGCGTCGGCTATTTCGAAGGATCAAGCACGCGTCCAATGAAAAGGATCTGTCCGCTTGGCAGGTCGCGGACGACGAAAATGAATGGACGATCCACATTGAGGGTGACCTCCGACTTGAACGCGCCCCTCAGTGACATGATCACAGCCGTGGCGGCGGCGGCTTCGGTGCCTTTCTCATCGATGGATACGAACGCCTTATGCACCACTGTGCTGATATACAGGTCACGCCCGCCCGTCATGCCCGAGAAGTCGGCCTTGTCCATATCGAACGCATCGGGCATGCCCATGGTTTCCAGCGTATCAGCGAGGGCGAAATCGGCGGCGTAGCCAAACTTCGGCAGGCCAAGCATGACGGTTGTCGGTTTCATCCCGCCCAGAATTTTATTCAACTGTCCAATACTCAGGGCGGATTCAAACGCTTCGTAATTCCCCTCGTCCGGGACGATAATGTCCATTGCAGCGGTTTCACCGGCATAGGCCAGTTCCAGCGCCTGGCAGCCATCCCCGCTTGCATAGGACGCTGTCACCTGTTTGTGCATCGTCGGCACTGTGACTCTCGAGCCATCGAGCAGGTGGAACGAAGCATTGCTGGTCGATCTCTCGTCGAACGGCTCCAGCCAGTTCGCCTTGAAGTAGATCGCATTGACCAGCGCCATGCGCGTCATCGAATCAATGATGCCTTCCGCCAGCAGGTCTTGAATCCTGCCATTCGTCTCGTCGCTGACCCAGGCGTTGATCTCCCTGCGCGCATCTTCATATTGGGTGATGAAATTCGTGAAACGAATCCCCGCGCCATAACTGGTCGAAACCAAATTCAGGAATTGTTTGTCGAAGGTGAATGCCCGCTCCGCCCAGATCGAGTTGACAATGTTCAGTTGCATGGGTTGTCCGTCTTTGGAGCCTGCCTCGCCGCGTTGCGCCAGTTCCGCCCCCAGCATATTGAAGGATGGATGCGTCGCGCCCTGTCCCTGCGTGAAGTGCAGGGTTTCCATCATCTGCGATTCGGTCTCGCCGCGCGCGCCGGCATACGTCATGGCCAGGGCCAGGGAAATGCTGTACGGAGACAGAACTAGGTTTCCGTCCCCCGCGCGAAGCGACTGGAAAATGTCCACAGCAAAGGCATTGTTCCCATCCACCAGCGTTTTCATATCGCCCTCCGAAATTGGAATTTGAGTCTCAACCAGCTCTTCGATCAACTCCACAGATTCGGTAACGCTTACATCTGTCGGAGCGGGCGCACCGCCGCAAGCCGCCAACAGCATGGACAGTGCGGCGAGAAGAGACAATATTTTAATCAGGAATTTCATTCTAACTCCTTTGTCTTATTATTGCACAGGATTCAGGACGCGTCCAATGAAAAGGATCTGCCCGCTTTGCAGGTCGCGGATGAGGAAGATGAACGGGCGGTCGACGACCAGGTTCACATTGAACATCGGCGCGCTGGTCATTTCCATGATAACAGCAGTTGCCGCGGCGGCCTCCGTGCCTTCCTCGTCGACTGCGACAAATGCCTTGTGGATCACATCGCCGATGAACAAGTCCCGGTTGCCGGTCATGCCTGAGAAGTCGGCCGCGTTCGGATCGAAGGCGTCCGTCATGCCCAGCGCCTGCAATGCGTCGGCGGCGCTAAATCCGCTTTCGTATTCGAATTTTGGCAGGCCCAACGCAACCGAGGATTGCTGCATGTTTCCAAGCATGACGTCGAGCGTCTCCGCATCCAGTAAAGACTCGACTTCATCAAATCTCCCTTCATCCGGCACGATGATATCCATTGCGGCGGTCCCGCCTGCGTAGGCAAGTTCAGCCGCCTGATAGCCGTCCCCCTGAGCATACGGGATATACATGCCCTGATTCATGAACGGCGCAGTGACGGTGGAACCGTCCAGCAAATGAAACTCGGCATCGCCTGTTGAGTCGGCGTCGAATGGATCGAGCCAGTCGGCCTTGAAATAGATGGCATTCACCAAAACCATGCGCGTATCGGAGCCAAGGGAATTTTCAGGGAGCAGGTCTTTGATCTTTTCCCCGGTTTTGTCACTGACCCAGTTGTTGATTTCCCTGCGCGCCGCCTCGAATTGGGTGATGAAATCCGCAAGATGGATTCCCGCGCCGTAATTGACCGCGATCACGTCCAGGAACCCCGGCAGGAAGGAATGGGTTTGTTCAGCCCAGACCGCGTTCGCGATATTGAGCCGCATCGGCTCCTGGTCCTCTTCGGGATTCGACGCGCTTTTTTCCAGGGCCCGGTCCAGCGCGTTGAAGGCCGGGTGCAGTCGATCCTGGGGAGGGAAATGCAAAGTCTGCGCCATTTGTGATTCGGTTTCGCCGCGCGCGCCGGCATACGTCATGGCCAGGGCGAGGGAAATGCTGAACGGCGAGTAGACCAGGTTTCCGCTTTCAGAACGAAGCGATTGATACAAGTCCAGGGCGAAGGCGTTATTTTCCTCCGCAAGGGTACGGAGTTCATCCTCGGCGATTGTCTGATTCGTCTCACGCCGCCGATCGGATTGGGCCATGCTCGCGGTTGTCGCGGGAGCACACGCCGCGAGCACGAAACTTAATATGATTACGCTGGAAAATAGTCGGGTGGGATTCATAGGGTCTCCTTACTACGATATGACGAGGGTAGGATGGGAATTGTTCCTCGACAAGCGCGGATTCCATTCCATGAGGGTGATAAAGGCTGGATTGACCCCCGGCTCCCCGTTGGGGCGAAGAGAAACTACATGGTGAGCGGCGTCGAACCATCCTCCCAGGTCATAATTGGGATATGGGAATCGAGAAAGCTGTGGAAATGGTTTACGGGAAATAGCGGTAAATGTCTTTGCGATTCAAAAAGCAAACGAAGATTACTTGCCCCTCTGAAGTTTCAACACCGATTCGATAATCTCCCACCCTGATTCGGTAGTAGCTGTCGAAGCCCTGCATTTTCCTGACGCGCGCAAAACTTTTCTCAAACAAAGTTTTCATTTTTTACCCCGCTAAAATTGCGTTAATCTCTTCCTTGTTGACAAAATCATTCTTCCGCCCTTCACGAATGGCGTTTGCAAATCCGATGTCTTCAAGCGCTTCGGCGACAATGTCGGAAAATATATCGCGGCGCTCGTCAAACAGTTCGATCAGGGTTTGTTTGAGCAAAATCTTGAATCGTTTTTCGTCTAAAGATACGGTGGCCATGGGACACCTCTCTCGAAATTATAGCACTTAAACATTTGGCTTTTTCGCTTCGATTTTGCCGTATAATTTGACTACATCCCACATTTGGGGAAACCCTCATGACCGAAACCCGCAAACTCCGCGTCTTCCTCTGCCACGCTTCGCAGGACAAGCCCATTGTCCGCGAGTTGTATCAGCGACTCCTTGCCGAAGGCTGGATTGATCCTTGGTTAGACGAAGAGAAACTTCTCCCTGGTCAAGATTGGGAAATGGAAATTGACAAGGCCGTAGAGTCTACGGATTCGGTTATTGTTTGCCTATCTACAAAGTCGATAAACAAAGAAGGCTATATACAAAAAGAAATGCGAAAGGTTTTGGATATTTTCGCTCAAAAGCCAGACGGGACTATTTTTGTAATTCCATTGAGGTTGGACGATTGCAAGCCTCCTGCTCGATTGCAGACTCTACAGTACGTAGATTATTTCCCTAATGAGCAGAAAACCACAACGTTTCAAAAGATTTTGAAGAGTTTGGATTTACGTCTCAGCACTTTACTGCCAACAATTGCGTCGAAAGAAATTTCAGTAAATGACAATAAAGCATTTACCCGACTTAGCAGACAAGAAAAATTTGTTCTTTTGTTGGCTTCTGAAGGTAAAACAAATCGCCAAATAGCAAGCACGTTATTCCTAGGAGAAGGGACAATACGAAACTATATTTCGAGTATCTTGTCAAAGCTAGGATTGAGCAATCGAGTAGAAGCAAGCACCTACGCTATTGAACACAATTTGAAAGAGATTATCCGCATATAGAAATCCAATTGAGATAAAAATCCATGGCCACAATCACTGACCGCAAACTCCGCGTTTTCCTCTGCCACGCTTCGCAGGACTAAATCTTTTTCATGATTTGATACGCCAGCGGACCGACGAGACCTTTAAACGTCCGCGCACGCAAGGCCCGATCCAGGTCGCGGATCAAATCGTCGGCGCTTTCCAGTCCGAGGCTGGCGCGGATGATTCCCTCGCCCGTCCATTCACGGATGCGGCGTTTTTGTTCATCCGAGTAAAACGGCATGGCGTCAATGTACATGTCGGTGGGATAGTAGAACAGCAGGCTGTGGGCGTGACCAAGTGAGGTGGCGTAGGAAAATAGTTTGATCTTTTCGGCGAGCGTGATGGCCGCGCCCAGTCCGCCTTTGAGACGGAAGGTCAGCATCCCGCCAAAATCGGACATTTGCCGCGCGGCCAGTTCGTGGTGCGGATGACTCTCCAAGCCAGGATAGAAAACCCGCTCGACCTTTGGGTGGCTTTCCAAAAATTGGGCGACCTTCATCGCATTCTCGCAATGTTGTTTCATCCGCATCGGCAACGTGACCAGTCCGCGCAGGATGAGCCAGGCGTTGAACGGACTGAGCGCGCCGCCCAGATGCACCAGCATCTCTTTGCGGATTCTCTGCACGTTCTTCTCGGACCCCAAAACGGCCCCGCCCAACGCGTCGCCGTGACCGTTCATGTACTTCGTCAGGCTGTGGACGACAAAGTCCGCGCCGAGGGCGATGGGCTTTTGCAGGACGGGACTCGCCCAAGTGGAATCCACCGCCAGCAACGCGCCCGCTTCGTGCGCGATCTCGGCGAGCGCGGAAATGTCCGCGATGCGAAGAATCGGATTGGCGGGAGTTTCCGCGTAGATCATCTTTGTGTTGGACTGCAACGCGGCGCGGACTTGCTCGAGGTCGCTGGTGTCCACCAAGCTGACTTCGACCCCAAAGCGCGGCAGGTGGATGCCGAACAATTCCACCGACCCTGCGTAGCAGACTTCGCTTGCGATGATGTGGTCGCCCGCGCTCAGGAAGGTGAAGACCAGCGCGGAGACGGCGGCCATTCCGCTGGCAGTGACCACGGCCGACTCGGCTCCCTCCAACGCGGACAATCGCTCCTCGAGGGCGCGCAGGGTGGGATTGCCCCAACGCGTGTACGCGAAGGGCGGACGGGACGAATCCATCATCAACGCGTCAAAGAGTTTGATGCCAAACTTCGGCAACTTGAAGGTGGTTGCCATGTGCAGGGGGAGTCGCAACGCACCCGTGGTCGGGTCCGCGCTTTCGCCCGCGTGGACGGCGAGGGTCTCGAAGTCGAATTCGTCCATAGATTTCTTTCTTCGGTACACGGATGACACGGATTTTACGGATTCACACAGAGATCTTTAAAAAATCCGTGAAATCCATCCTTGTCCGTGAAATCCGTGTACAAAAAATTAGGCCTCCCGATCAGCCAATTCCTGCAACGTGGCTTTGTGACTTTCGCGTGTGATGGGATACTTCCAGGCGAAGAGCACGGCCAGGAACAGCAACACGGCCGGGATGGGGCCGGTAAAAACTCGAATGGCGGAAATGGCCGCTTCGGGCTGGACCGGCAGGGGGCCAGAAAGAGCGGGGGTGAGGTAACCTGTCAGCGCGAGGGCCTGTCCCATCCCCCAGAGGGCCAGTCCCGTTGCCAGTTTTTGGAAGAAGGAGGCGAAGGCGTAGTACGATCCCTCGCGGCGCTGTCCCGTGCGGATTTCATCGTATTCCACCACGTCGGGAACCATGGACCACGGCACCACGTACGCGGTGGCGATGCCGAAGCCCGCCAGTGCGGCGAGAACGTAGGCCAGCCCGATTTGGTCGGCGCGGATGGCGGAGATGCCGAGCAGGACGGCCACCCAGGTGATCGAACCGATCATGAAGGCGCGGCGTTTGTCGAGGCGCTGGGAAATTTTGACGATGACGGGGATGAACAGGATGGCCGAACCTTGCGCGACGAGGACGAAGTAATTGGCCTGGTCGGGGATGCGCAAGTAGTAGTTGGCGAAGTAGAGCAGCACCGCGGCGATGATGCTGGCAGTCGTCCAACTGAGCAGATAGAGTCCCATGACCATGCGGAAGGGTTGGTTGCTCAGGGTTTGTTTGAGGGCTTCGCCAAACGGCAGGGGCGCGGGAAGTTCGTCGGCGGGTTTTTCGCGGGTGATGCTGAAGACCACCAGCGGCGGGATGATGGAAACGATGCCCAGGCCAACGCCGAGGATGAGATACAGCGTGCGGGCGTCGGTGATTGTCCAGCCCAGCACGGTGGCGAGGATGATCGCACCGAGCGTGCCAGAGATCGAGAAGACCATGCGGAAGCCGTTGAGCGAACTGCGCTCATCGTAATCGGAGGTCAGTTCGGGGGTGAGGGAGTTGTAGCCAACGTGGACAATCGTGAAGGCTGTGTCGAACAGGATGAAGGTCATGGCGTAGTAGACGGCCAGCCAAAATTGACTCAGCGCGGGGACGATCCACATCAGCATGAAGAAGACGCCCAGCGGAACCGCCCCAAAGAGCAGGAGGACGCGGCGGCGTCCCCAGCGCGTGCGCAGGCGGTCGGAGATCAGACCGAAGAGCGGGTCGTTGACCGCGTCCCACAGGCGGCTCGCGCCGATAGCCCAGCCCGCGTAGTCGGGACGCAAGCCCGCCACATCGGTCAGGAAGTAGAGTTGGAAGAACATCAAAATTGCCAGCGGGATGCTGGTGCTGAGGTCGCCCGTGCTGAAGAGCAGTTTCGTGCGGAGGGGAAGGGTTGTTTTCATAGGGTGGCAAAGTCCTGTTTTTCTTCGGTCTCGTAGAGATAGAAATCTTCCAAGTTGCGGGTGGCGACCATCTGGCGGAAGGCGTCCAGTTCGGCTTCAATGACGGGGTCAATGGCGCGGGGTTGGTGCTTCGCCAATATATCGAGGGCGCGCTCGCGGGCATGGTCAATGGCGAGTTTACTGCCTTCCTTTTCCCAGGCTTCGTAGGGTTCACGTGAGAACATGGTCGGGATAAAGAGTTCCTTTCGGAACATTTTGGAGGTCTCTTTGGCGGTGATGTAATTGCCAGAGTAGCCCACCTTCTTGATCAAATCCAATGCGAGCGTGTCTTCGTTGACGTCAATGCCGCGCGCCAGCCGCAGGGCCGCGCCGCAGATTTCATCGTCCAACATCAGCAGGGCGTGGCTTTCCAGCATGGTGCTGTCGAGCGTGCCCGCGCAGGTGATCAGGTTGACTCCCGCCAGCACAGCGGGAAGCAATGTGCCCATGCGCTCGAATCCCGCTTGGAGATCCTCGCGCTTGGAATCGGTCGCGCCGCCCACACTGCGGATGGGGAGTCCGTAGTAGCGCGCCAGTTGTGCGGACGCGGCGGAGATCAAGCCCGTCTCGGGCGAGCCGAGCGTCACCGTCCCGTAGCGCATGTTGGCGGTGGTGGAGACTGTCCCGTACAGCACGGGCGCGCCAGGGCGGAAGATCTGCGCCAGCGTGATGTGCGCCAAGATCGCGGCGTTCTCCTGAGCGAGCAATCCCGCCAGGGTGACGGGAGCCGTTGTCCCTGCGATGGCTTCGGGCGCGCATGTGACGGGCTGTCCGTACTCGGCGCAGATCAACAATCCCTCGGCCTGCGCCTGATCCATTTGCAGCGGGCTGACCACCGAGCAAATGGCAAAAAAGCGCGGATGCTTTTGCAACTCCGCTTTGCCGCCGACAGCAATCGCCATCATGCGCATCATGTCCCAGGTGGGGAGGTAGCCGTAGCAACCCATTCCGTACGGCTTGCGGCTGTGATGCGCCCAGGCCCA
>Ga0172375_10005654_pt1 | contig 17919 bp, 17 predicted proteins | sample LakKiv1m_FD_114537 | JGI IMG/M metagenome (GOLD analysis project Ga0172375, IMG submission 114537) | Freshwater microbial communities from Kabuno Bay, South-Kivu, Congo - kab_092012_11.1m | ecosystem: Environmental > Aquatic > Freshwater > Lake | place: Democratic Republic of the Congo...
AAGGAGGTCAAGTCTGCGATGGGCGGCACGGGCAAGGCCCTGCGCGAAGCCATAAAGGCATTCCGCGAAGCGAACAGGCCCGCCGAACCTGCCAATAGGGAATAGGCCCTGTTTCGTAAAAAAGAGGCGCGGAGGCGGGTTCCGCGCCTCTTGACTTAAGTTGAACATGCCATTCAATGCCCGAATAAAAGCGGTAAAATCAGGGAAAACCATTAGACAGCGAGGTAATCATGTTCACTTCAGAAGGCAAGAAAATCATCCAGACCGAAAAAGCGCCCAAGGCCATTGGTCCATATTCGCAGGCCATCCGCACGGAAAGCATCGTGTTCACCGCCGGGCAGCTTGGATTGGATCCAGTCACCGGTGAATTGGCGGCTGGCGGCATCGAGGAGCAAACCCGCCAGGCGCTGACCAATTTGAAGAATGTACTCGAGGCGGCTGATTCCGGGCTTGCGTATGTTGTCAAGACCATGGTGTTTCTCCAGGATATGGGCGACTTTCCGAAAATGAACGCGATGTACGCCGAGTTCTTCAGGGAGAATCCGCCCGCGCGCAGTACTGTTGCAGTGGCTGCGCTGCCCAAGGGCGGCCTGGTCGAGATCGAAGCCGTGGCTTTGCTTGCCCCGCCGCATGGTGACTAATTCTTCAGGGCATGTCAAGCGAACTCATCCTTCTTGTTGACGACGAACCGTCCATTATTCAACTGTCGCGCATGTATTTCGAGCGCGAAGGTTTTCGCGTACAGGATGCGGGGGATGGCGAGGCGGCTCTCGAAGCGGCGGCAAAGTTGAAGCCTGCGCTGATCGTGCTGGATGTGATGCTTCCAAAACTGGATGGGTTTGAAGTCTGCCGCAAACTGCGCGCCGCGAACAACCAGACCCCGATCCTGATGCTGACTGCCCGCGACGATGATATTGACAAGATTCTCGGCCTCGAACTTGGCGCGGATGATTATTTGACAAAACCCTTCAACCCGCGCGAACTTGTGGCGCGCGTCAAGGCGATCCTGATGCGCACTGACGTCAGGCAACCGGCGGGCGGCAAGCCCATCCATCTCGGCGACCTGACCGTTGATCCCGCCAGCCGCGAGGCGCGCGTCAGGGATGTGTCTCTCGATTTACGCACCCAGGAATTCGACCTGCTCCTCACCCTTGCAGAACATCGCGGCATGGTTCTGAGCCGGGAGAAATTGCTCCAACTTGCCTGGGGATTCGACTTTTACGGCCAGACGCGCACCGTGGATGTGCATATCGCGCACCTGCGCAGGAAACTGGATGGTGGAACGGTCAAAATCGAAACCGTCACAGGGGTGGGATACAAACTGGTCGTTTGATGTTTTCCACACTGCGCGGCCGCTTGTGGTTGAGTTATGCCCTGTTGATCGTCACGGCGTTGAGCGTTGTGGCGATTGTTCTGTTTGTGTATCTCCTGCGCGCTCCGTTCCTATATCGCCAGACCATCGAGCATTTGAAGGCCATTGAAACGGTGGTGCTTGCGCGTGAGAAACTGGCGCAGGGACAGCCGCTTTCGACGGCGATGGAGAAGGCCGCGCAGACGTTCAATGTCCGTATGGTGTTGTTTTCGCAGGATCAGCAGGTGCTGGGGGATACGGGCCTGGACGAGGGGGAGCCTGCGATTTCGTTTCCAAAAAAAAACGTTCCCGCCCGCGCAACGCCGACCACGCGCGACGCCAAAGCGCGCGCCTGGCTTTACAGCCTGGTTCAACTGCCGGATCGAACCTGGTTGATGACCGCGACGCCGCGTCCGCGTTTTTCCATCGTCAATTTATTTACGAACGATCTCCTGCCGTTGATATGGCAGGGCGGCTTGATCGCGCTGCTGCTTTCCCTGGGGGTGGCGTTCTTCTTTGCGCGCTGGATCGCCGACCCGTTGCAGAAGGTTGTGCTGGCGGCGCGCGAAATGCCGTCGGCGGAGATCAAGCCGGTTGAAGCGGGCGGCCCGCGCGAGATCCGGGAACTGACGCGGGCGTTCAATGCCATGATCGCGCGCGTGCAGGGCAGCCAGCAATCCCAACGTGATTTTGTCGCCAACGTCTCGCATGAATTGAAAACCCCGCTAACCTCAATTCAGGGATTCGCGCAGGCCATTCTGGACGGCACGGCGGATTCGCCGGAAGCACGCAGGCAGGCCGCCGAGGTCATTTATCAGGAATCGGGACACATGCATCGCATGGTGCTGGACCTGCTGGACCTTGCGCGACTCGATGCCGGGACCGCGGACATCACCATGTCGCCGGTGAACATTCTCGCGTTGTTAAATGCAGTTGCTGAAAAGTTTTCACCGCAATTGCAGAAGGCAGGAGTGACGATGAAGGTCGAGTCTGTGCCCGGCCTGCCGTCTGTTACCGGTGACGGCGACCGGCTATCCCAGATCTTCACCAACCTTGTGGATAACGCGCTCAAGTTTACGCCGCGCGAGGGAACAATCACCTTGAGCGCTTCCATTGTGGAGGGGTTGCTGCTGGTTTCTGTTGCGGATACCGGCGCGGGTATCTCCAGCGAAGCCCTGCCGCATGTTTTCGACCGTTTCTATCAGGCCGACCCGGCCCGCAAGGGTGGAGAGAAACACGGTACGGGGCTGGGACTGGCGATTGCGAAGGAGATTGTAGAGGCGCATGGTGGTAGAATTAGCGTCCGAAGTGAATTGGAGCGGGGGACGATTTTCGATGTCCGCCTGCCATTGTCCCGCCGGGTGTAAACCGCGGGCGCTCCATTTGCGACGATCCTTTCTGTTTTTGCCTGTTCGAATCCATGACATTCTCCTCCATTTACCGCTTTATGCAAAGGGATAATCATTTTTTATGGATTCCTTTTGTTCTCTACCTTCCTTTTGTGTTTTTGGGATATGGGGCGGACAGCGATAGTTACGAGACGCTTCGAACTGGCGCAACTTTTATTGAAAGTTTCGATTACATCCCTTCGCGAAATCCGGGGTATGTGGTCTTTGAAATTCTCACCCTTTTGCTCAGTTCCCTTGGGGGAAGTATTGCCACAAACCTTGCGGCCGTGCTTATGTCGCTGTTTTGCCTGTATGGCTTTTATCGTTTGTGCATGGCCTTCCCGGTTCCAAATTCCAAATACCTGGCGCTTATTGTTGCCCTGCACCCATATTACTGGGTTGCATCCACAACGACCATGGATTATGTCTTTGCGCTCGGTTTTTTCTTTCTCGGCGTCAGTTTGCTCCTCGGCGGAAATAAACCGGCATATGCCGGGCTCCTTTTTAGTCTCGCGGTCGGCTGTCGCCTGACGACCGCACTTCTTGTGGCATTGGTTTTGGCGTTGCTTTTGTTGCATCGGCTGATAACCATCAAGGCGGCGCTTGTCTCCCTGCTCATGGCAACTCCACTGTCGATTGTGTTTTATTTCCCGCCTCTCGCGTTTGTGGGCTGGGTGTGGCATCGAATCTTCAGGTTGGTGACGGGAGGAAGCGAATACTGGTCATTATTTATGCGGATTGGCAGGTTCGTTTACAAGAATATCGTCTTTTGGAGCGCGCCGGTGCTGGCATTCCTTGCCTGGGAAATTATATATTCCCTTGTCAGGAGGATCAAATTGCGGGGCGATTCCGTTCGGCTCATCGCGTCCTGTGTGGCAATCCTGCTGACTTACGAGATCTTATTCTTTTACGCGCCCCTCGACCCATCCTACCTGCTTGTCATCCTGCCTTTCACAGTCCTGATCGTTGGAATCCTCCTGGCTGATAAACGAAAAGCCCTTTTGACCCTGTTGCTGCTGGTGTTCATATCCAATTTTGTGGTTGTCAACTTTGCTAGGCCGAATGTAAAAAACTTCGCGACGGACGCCCGGTATGGCCTGTGGCTGGATCCCGGCTTTCTGGTTGAAACAACGCAACGGAGGATAAAGGTGATGGATTGCTCGGATCTTAATTGTTACGAAAGCAGGGTGCAGGATTAACCGGACACATTGAATCTTATGTTACCTTCCGTTTCCATCATCATTCCCTGCTACAACGAACAGGCCACCATCGGCCTGGTGTTGGATGCGCTTTACGGCCAGACCTATCCGCGCGCGAATCTCGAGGTGGTTATCTCGGACGGTTTTTCCAGTGACCGCACCCGGGCTGTCGTTGAAGAATTCCGCCGGGAACACCCGGATTTGCCGGTTTATGTGGTGGATAACCGGATTGGCACGATCCCATCGGCGTTGAACCAGGCCATCCGCCAGGCGCGGGGGGAAATTATTGTCCGCCTGGACGGACACTCGATGCCCATTCCCGAATATGTTGAACGCTGTGTCTCTGCACTGGAGTCCGGCAGGGGGGATAACGTGGGCGGTGTGTGGGATATTCGCCCCGGCGCGCCGACGTGGATTGCCGAGTCGGTTGCGCTTGCCGCTGCGCATCCGTTGGGCGTGGGGGATGCCATGTATCGCCTGAAGGCCCAGGCCGGGGCGGTGGATACGGTTCCGTTTGGCTCGTTCCGCCGTACCCTGACCGACAAGATCGGCATGTTCGATGAAACCCTGTTCACCAATGAAGATTACGAATTCAACACGCGTGTGCGCGAAGCGGGCGGCACGGTCTGGCTCGACCCATCCATTCGCTCGGTGTATTTTGCGCGTTCGACCCTGGGACAACTCGCGAGGCAATACTGGCGTTACGGTTTTTGGAAATGGCGGATGTTGCGCCGTTATCCGCATAGTTTGCGCTGGCGGCAGGCATTGCCGCCGGTGTTTGTGTTCAGCCTGATTAGCCTCTTTGTGTTATCCTTATGGGTTGGGATTGCATCCCTTCTGCTGTTTGTACAATTAGTTTCATATTTTTCGGTTTTGGGGCTGGTTGGCTTGAAGATGGCCATCCAAAAACGCAAACCTTTTCTTGTCGCGGGTTTCCCACTCGCGGTCGCCGCCATGCACATCACCTGGGGCGGCGGGTTTTTGTGGAGCATGATCTCAGGTCTTTTTTTGACGCGCAACCATGGCTGATATCCTTCGTCCTTCCATACGATTACGCCCGAGCGAGCAACGCTGGATTCTACTGCTTGGCGATCTGATTACCTCCACAATAGCCGTCTTCGGCGCAATCTATACATGGTATCGCTATTCCATTTTTGTTCTTACCTCGACCGGAATTACGATTGCGCGCGCGGAGCGCCTGCTCAGGCTGGACGGCACCTTTTTTGCGAGGGTGCCGGGGTGGTTCTACCTGCTTCCCTTGATCTGGATATTGTTGTTGATCGATATTTATGAACCTCATGTAGCCGCAAACTGGAAGCGGACCTGGCGCGGCATCGCTGTTGCGGCCATCGTGGGCCTGCTGGCGTACTCCCTGCTTTTTACGATCAACCAGGATCCGAATTCCCTGCCGCGCATCGGGGTTGGCGCGTTCCTGCTCATCGCTTCGCTCCTGACTTTGGGATGGCGGGCCGTTTACATTCGACTTTACACTTCGACCGGTCTCATGCGCCGGGTGCTGGTGGTGGGGGCAGGCAAGGCCGGGCATACGTTGGTGGATGTGTATCGCAAACTCAGCCCGCCGCCGTTCAATCTCATCGGTTTCATCGATGACGACCCGCGTAAACGGAACAAGGCCTACCATGGGATTCCGGTCATTGGGACGAGCAGTCAACTGCTCGAACTTGTGGAAGATTACCGCGTGTCCGATATTGTCGTTGCGATCACCGGCGAGATCAAAGGCGGCACCTTTCAAACCGTGCTCGACGCGCAGGAACGCGGCTATGAGGTCACGCGCATGCCCATCATCTACGAGGAAATGACCGGGCGCGTTCCCGTTCATCACCTTGAATCAGACTGGGTCATCCGTTCGTTTGTGGACCAGGTGCGGGTAAGCGGTGTGTATGAATTGCTCAAGCGGTTAATGGATATTTTTGGCGCGCTGGTCGGCCTGATGATCCTCGGGGCTGTTCTTCCCTTTACTGCAATTGCCACCATGCTTGACAGCGGTTTCCCGATCTTCTATTCGCAAACCCGCCTCGGCAAGGGCGGAAGCGTTTTCAGGATATATAAATTCCGCACCATGAAACAAAATGCCGAGGCGGATGGCGAGGCAAAACTCGCAGAGGAGCACGACCCGCGCGTCACACGCGTCGGGAACTTCCTGCGGCGCACGCGCCTCGATGAAATGCCGCAGTTTTTGAGCGTCCTGCGCGGTGAAATGAGCCTGGTCGGTCCGCGCGCGGAGCGACCGGAACTGGTGGCCGGGTTCCAGAAGCAGATCCCGTTCTATCGCGCCCGCCTGCTTGTCAAGCCGGGACTCACCGGTTGGGCGCAAATCAATTATGGGTATGTTGCCAGCGTCACAGAGACGGCTGTCAAATTGGAATATGACCTTTACTACATCAAACATCGCACCCTTACAATGGATTTCAACATCGTGCTGCGTACGATTGGTACTGTGTTGCGAAGGAGCGGCAGATAGATGACATATCTCGTCACCGGCGGCGCCGGGTTTATTGGCTCACACATCGTCCGCGCTTTGCTTGGGCAGGGCGCGCATGTTCGTGTATTGGATAATTTCTCGACGGGCAAGCGCGAAAATCTTCAAGGCCTCAGCGGCAATCTTGAAGTCATCGAAGGCGATTTGCGCGATGCCGCGTGTGTTGCCGATGCCGTGCGCGGCGTTGAAGTTATCTTTCACGAGGCGGCTTTTGTGTCCGTTCCCCAATCCATGGACGAGCCGCAAAATTGTTTTGACGTCAATATTTCGGGGGCATCCACACTGTTCGACGCGGCGCGCAAGGCAGGCGTGCATCGTGCGGTCATCGCGTCCAGCGCGGCTGTATATGGCGATTCAGAAGCCTGGCCTCTTGTCGAGGAGACTCCTCTCCGGCCGCTTTCACCCTATGCCGTTTCCAAACGCGTGGGTGAGATGTACGCGGAACTGTTCACGCGGTCGTTTGGGCTGGAGGTGGCCGCGCTGCGCTATTTCAACGTCTATGGCCCGCGCCAAAGACCGGACTCGCAATATGCCGCGGCCGTGCCCATTTTTATCCGCCGCATGTTGGACGGCAGGCCGGTCACCGTTTTTGGCGATGGCGGCCAGACGCGTGACCTGATTAACGTGCGCGATGTGGTGCAGGCTAATTTCACCGCCGCCAAGCATCCGAACGCGCCCGGGCAGGTCTTCAATGTTTGCACGGGCGTCGAAACCCGCCTTCTCGACCTGCTCGAGATTTTGTCCGACTTGTTTCCAAATGCCCCACAGCCGGTATTTATGGAGCCGCGCCCGGGTGATATTTACCGTTCCATCGGGAATCCACAAAAGGCCGCGGATCTGATGGGTTTCCGCGCGCAGGTCTCCCTGGCCGATGGCTTGAAGGAAACCGTCACAGCGATGCAAGGCTCCTGACGTGCGAATTACACAATCCGAGACATTTTTCACCTGATGGAATCCCGCCCTCGTTTCCACATTCGCAACCGTTTTGTGCTGATCGGTGACTTTGCCCTCATCATCATATCCGTGCTGGGAAGTTTTGCCCTGCGCCTGGATGTGGAGCAGCTGCCGTTCTATTTTCCCGCCGCACTGATCATGTGCGCGGTCGCCCTGCTGGTGAAACTCCCGGTTTATTACTACTTCGGACTATATCGCCGGTTATGGGTCTATGCAAGCACGAACGAATTACGCCTTATCACGGTGGCGGTCTCATCGGCTTCAGTGCTGGCGTCCGGTGTGATGCTGGTTCTTATGAGCGCCGGGCTGGTGGTGCCCGGAATGCCGCGTTCGGCCCTGGGCATTGACTGGCTGCTTTCCCTCGTTTTGATCGGCGGATCGCGCTTTGCCATGCGAATCCTGGCGGAACAAACATCGACCCAGCGCAATGGAAAAAGCCGCCGTGCCCTTATCGTCGGCGCGGGCGACGCGGGTGCGCTTGTTGTGCGCGAATTTCAGAAATCATCGCAGATCAATTTTCTGGCGGTCGGTTTCCTCGACGACGATCCCGTCAAACAGCGGCATGAGATCTACGGCGTGCGGGTGATTGGCAGGGTCCCCGACCTTGCCAGTGTGCTGGACAACCAGCAGGTGGACGAAGTCATCATTGCCATTCCCTCCGCTCCGGGGCGCATTGTCCGTTTTGTCAATGACGTGTGCCGAAAAAAAGGAATCCCCTCGCGCACGATGCCGGGCATCTTCGAATTGATCGGGGGCAAGGTCAGCGTGAATCGCCTGCGTGAAGTGGACATCACCGACCTCCTGCGGCGTGAGCCGGTCACGATCGATGACCGCCTGGTGGGAGCGACGCTCTCCGGCAAGCGTGTGCTGGTTACCGGGGCGGGCGGTTCCATTGGGCGCGAGATATGCCGCCAGGCCGCGCGCTGGAGTCCGAGTGAAATCGTATTGCTTGGGCATGGCGAGAACAGCATCTTCGAGGCCATGCTTGAATTGCTCGAAAACTACCCATCCCTGCCCATTCACCCGGTCATCGCGGATGTGCGCGACGAGAATCGGATTCAGGAGATTTTCGGGCGCTTTCATCCGCAGGTGGTGTTCCATGCCGCCGCGCACAAGCACGTGCCCCTGATGGAGGCCAATGTCGAGGAGGCGGTCACGAACAATGTGTTGGGGACGCGGAATGTCGTCGAAGCGGCGAACAGGCATGGGGTCGAAAGACTCGTTCTCATTTCAACGGATAAGGCCATTCGCCCGATCAATGTCATGGGGGCGACCAAACGCATGGCGGAGATGATCGTCCTGGATGCGGCGCATCGCAACGGCCGCGCTTATTCGGTGGTGCGTTTTGGCAATGTGCTGGGGAGCCGCGGCAGTGTGGTGCCTCTTTTCAAACAACAGATTGCGCGCGGCGGCCCGGTGACGGTTACGCATCCCGATATGTATCGCTACTTCATGACCATCCCCGAGGCGGTGCATCTTGTGATGCAGTCCGCGGCGATGGGGCGGGGCGGCGAGGTCTTCCTGCTCAACATGGGACAGCAGGTCCGCATCCTGGACCTGGCCGGGGATTTGATCCGCCTGTCCGGGCTCGAGCCCGGGCGCGATATCGAAATCACCTTCACGGGAATTCGCCCCGGCGAAAAGTTGAGTGAGGAACTTTGGGAGGAGGGCATCCACTTCCTGCCGACCGCCCACCCGGAGGTCACGCGTGCCGCGGAGGAGGAACATGTGGATAGCGGGCAACTTGCCAGCGCGGTCGAACAACTTGCCCATCTTGCGTATCAGGCCGAGACCGAAAGCCTGATCCGCGTGCTGGATGAATCCATCCCCTCGGCATCTGTCCGCTCGGGCCCGCCGCCGGATATGACATCCCTGGTTTAAGGTCAAGTGTCGAAGAGTGCTGCTCCCGGTCTTTGACGCGGCCTTTGATCCTTGGACTTTTGATAACTCTCATGCCTGAAGTATCTCTCACCGATTGGCATCGTTTTTTGCAAAATCATCCCAATGCCCATTTATTGCAGACGGGCGAATGGGGGGAATTAAAGGAGGGTTTTGGGTGGACAGCTGTGCGTTTAATCCATGGTGGTATCGGCGCACAGATCCTATTCCGCAAACTGCCCCTTGGGTTTACGGTCGGATACATGCCGAAGCCGGTGAACAGTGATCAGTTGTCAGTGGTCAGTCATCAGTTTTGGAATGAGGTGGATGCGGCTTGTAAAAAACGCCGCGCCATCTTCCTCAAGGTTGAACCAGATTCATGGGATGGGGATTTCATCCTTCATCCTTCATCCTTTATTCTTTCCCCTCACAACATCCAACCCCCGCGCACGATCATCGTTGATATCAGCGAGAACGAGGATGCCATCCTCGCGCGCATGAAACAGAAGTGCCGTTATAACATCCGGCTGGCTGAAAAGAAGGGTGTAACCGTCCGCGCCTGGGATGATATTCCCGCATTCCATAAAATGATGCTGTTGACCGGGGGGCGCGATGGCTTCGGCGTCCACTCGCTGGAATATTACCGGCGCGTATATGAGTTGTTGCATCCGGCCGGGTTGTGTGAAATCCTGCTGGCCAAATATGAGGGCAGGCCGCTGGCCGCCCTGGTGGTGGCGCGCAGTGGAAAAAATGCGTACTATCTTTATGGCGCATCCACGGACGAGGAGCGCAACCGCATGCCCACCTACCTTTTGCAGTGGGAGGCGATGAGATGGGCCGGGGCGCGCGGCTGCACGGACTATGATCTCTGGGGCGTCCCCGATGAGGACGAGGCGGTTCTCGAAGCAAATTTCGAGTCCCGTCATGACGGCCTGTGGGGTGTGTATCGTTTCAAGCGCGGTTTTGGCGGGAATCTCAAGCGCGCTGCGCAGGCATTGGATAGAGTTTATAATCCGATCCTCTATCGGTTTTATCTCAAATTCGTAATGCGTGATTCATAGTTTACGCGTTACACCTCATGAAGCGGACTTATCCATGCGATTTTTTAAAGACGACTCATCCACCTGGAATAAAATCATAGCCAGCCTGCCAAACCCCCACCTGCTTCAAACGTGGGAGTGGTCGCAGGTCAAGGCGAAATATGGCTGGGAGCCGATCCCTTTGCTGTGGGAATCTGAATATGCCGGGCACGAGCCGCTGGCGGCCGCGATGGCGCTCAAGCGGAAGGTGATTAACAGCGGTTTTGCCGCGCGCCTGTGCATTCTGTACATTCCGAAAGGGCCGTTGATGGATTGGGGGGATGCGTCCCTGCGGAAGCGCGTCCTGGATGATTTGCAGGCTTTTGCCAAGAAGCAGGGCGCCATCTTCATCAAAGGGGACCCGGACGTAATCATTGGAACGGGCGTTCCCGGCGCCGGGGATGAAGTGATGAACGACGACGGGAATATCGTTGTTGCGGATTTAACAGGCAGGGGCTGGCGCTGCTCCTCCGACCAGATCCAATTCAGGAATACCGTTGAGATCGACCTGACGATTCCCGAGGATGAGATGCTGGCGCGCATGAAACAGAAGACGCGTTACAACGTACGCCTTGCCGGGAGGAAGGGGGTGATTGTCCGCGCAGGCACAACGGATGATTTACCCCTGTTATATAAGATGTACGCCGAAACATCGGTGCGGGACGGGTTTGTCATCCGCGATGAGGGGTATTATCGAACGGTGTGGGAGACGTTTACGTTGAACGTTGAACGTTCAGCGTTCAACGTTCAATCCTCCATCCCTTTTGCGGAGCCGTTGATCGCTGAAGTGGACGGCGAGCCGGTCTCGGCGATTTTTGTCTTTTATTTTGGCAGGCGCGCTTATTACATCTACGGCATGTCGCGCGACGCGCATCGCGAAAAAATGCCCGCCTACCTCCTGCAATGGGAGGCGATGAAGCGCGCCCGCGAATATGGCTGTAAAGTCTATGACTTGTGGGGCGCGCCGGACGAGTTCGATGAAAGCGACAGCATGTGGGGCGTGTATCGTTTCAAGGAGGGGCTGGGCGGACGGGTGGTCCGTACCCTCGGCGCATGGGACTATGCCCCCAACTCATTGTGGTACAGGATGTATTCTGAAATCATCCCGCGTGTGCTGGATGTGATGCGCTCGCACGGCAGGGAAAAAACAAGGCAGAACTTAAGCGCGTGATGCATAACTTGTCACTGCGCGTTACGCAGCAAGATTTTCCAGGAGAAAACCATGAATCAAATCCCCCGCTTTCATTTTGCCCACCTGCCAACTCCCATTGAAGAAATGCCCCGGCTGACCGAAGTCCTTGGCGGGCCGCGCCTCCTCGTCAAACGCGATGACCAGACCGGGCTGGCCTTTGGCGGCAATAAAACCCGCAAACTGGAATTCCTTGTCGCGGAAGCGCGCGGCCAGGGAGCGAGGATGATGATCTCGGCGGGGGCGATCCAGTCCAATCACTGCCGGCAGACCGCGGCTGCCGCGGCGCGTTACGGCTTTGATTGCACGCTCGTCCTGACCGGCGAACGCCCCAAACAGCCTTCCGCGAATTTCTTCCTGGACCAGCTGTTCGACGCGGAAATCGTCACGGTTGAGGATCGCAAGGATCGCGACCGCGTTCTCCGGGAAACCCACGACAGAGCGGTCGCCGCGGGGAGGAAGCCCTATCTTGTGCCGTACGGCGGATCAAGTCCCACCGGCGCGATGGGTTATACCTTTGCTGTACAGGAATTCATGCAGCAGGGCGTCCACGCGGACTGGATGGTCTTTGGCACTTCCTCCGGCGGCACACACGCGGGACTTGTGCTCGGTCAACGCATTTTTGGATACCAGGGCCGGGTGCTCGGCATCAGCATCGACGAACCCGAAGACCATTTGAAAACCCACGTTGCCGGACTTGCGTCGAAAGCCAGTGAAATGCTTGGGGAGCGGATCGAGTTTGCCCCTGCCGAAGTGCTGGCAAATGCCGATTACTGCGCGGCAGGCTACGGGGTCCTGACCGATGCGGAGCGTGAAGCCGTGCATTTGTTTGCAAAGTACGAGGGTCTCCTGCTCGACCCGGTCTACACCGGACGCGCCGCGGCCGGGATGATCGATCTCATTCGCAAGGGATTCTTCTCGAAGACGGATACCATCCTGTTTTGGAACACCGGCGGCCAGCCCGCCCTGTTTGCAGATAAATATATGATGGGGTTGTTGTAAAAAGGGAAACGGGCCATGTGCCCGTTTTTTTATTCCACGCAGGTGCGTGTGAGTTGACTGCCGGAGTCTGTATCGCACCCGTCGGACTGGATTTGCTCGCGCAGCAGGTCATCGTAAAGCGTGGACAGAGTGACCGATGGAATCCCCTGCTCTTTGAGATAGGGCAGGGCCACGCGCGAAGTGTCGATTGCATCCTGTCGAAAATGAAAAAGGACAATGTCGCCGTTGCGGATTTTGTAGAATGTGTCATTCATGACCACGGATGTTTCCCCGCCGCCCGCGGCTGACCACATGGTTGCCACCAGTCCGCGTTCCCTGCAAACCAGGTCGAATGACGGACTCATGTTTCCATACGTTGGCCGCGCAAAACGCACTTTGGGTTCAAAGCCCATCACCTGAATGTAAGCCTCCATCCATTTGTCGAAATCCTTGAGCGCCACCAGGGGAGACATGACCGAAAAATCATTATGATCCCATGAGTGATACCCGATGTCGTGCCCCTTATCGTGGAAGCGTTTCCAGATGCCGGGGTCCTGCTGCTCCTTGGAAAGAAAATTGACGCCGGTGGGAAAGAGCGTAATCCGAAAATCGGGATAGTCGGCCAGCAGATTCTCGATATCGTGCATTCGATCCAGCCAGGTACAGTCGTCATAGGTCAACGCCACGTAACGGTGGCGCATACTCCCGCGTTCGAGCAGGGGCGCGCTGTATGCGGCCTGTGCGCCGGCCGGGTCCCAATCCGGCAGGGCGATTGCAAGCAGGGCCGCGCCGCCGAGTTTCAGAAAATCCCTTCGTGAAAGCATGGGCGTGATTCTACCTCGAAAACCATTTACGCCCGAGCGTGAGCATTGCAATTCCAACCCAGGCGATGTTCAATCCCGTGGATGGATAGGCGCGCAGGTAAAACGTATTGATGATCAAAAGGGTCCCTGCAACGATGTTCAACCCCTGATACAACCACGAGTCGCCCTCCGCCTTTTTCATCGAGACCAGGGCGTAGGCGGCGAGATACAGGATTGTTCCGATCCAGCCGAGAATATCAATGATGATTTTTTCCATCAGGACAAAACCACCGCTTCATCCCCGACCCTGAGCCTGCCCTCGTTTAATGGGATGACGTTCTGCCCGAACATGGCCCCGCCAACGCTTCGACCCTGCTCAGCGCGGGCCTGCTTGCGGAAGGTATTCAAGGTTTTCAAAGGCTCTTTGCTCTTCCCGAGCGTTTCCTTGTCAATCGTTGTGACCACGCAGCGCGGACACGGTTTGACGATGGCCATCTCCACCTCGCCGACGCGGATTCGTTTCCACGTATCCTCGGCAAACGGCTCACAGCCTTTGACCACGATGTTCGGGCGGAAGCGGTTCATGGGCACAGGCGTTTCCAGGCGGGAATTCAAATCGGCCAGCGATTCTTCGGAGACGATCAGGACCGGATAGCCGTCGGCGAAGCCGGTGTGATCGTCCGCGTTGACCGCGTATTTGGGATTGAGTCTTCGCTGGAATCCATCGGCGATATGCACCAGCCGCACGGGCGCACCCAGCCAGTCCGAAAACCATTGCGCGGTTTCAGCGCCCTGGTCCACCGCCGGCACATCCCTGCTCTTCCAGATGTTGACGCCAAGGCTGGCTCCCGATGTTTGAACGTTGAACCGCATCGAATCGAAATCGGGCGCGGAGAGCGTCACGGTTCCATCCTTCAGCGTGGGCGTGACGAGCGCCAGCCGCGGATGTTCGCGTTGGGTGAGGAAGTTGCCCTCGGGCGTGACCACCATCATGCGGCGGTCATTTTTCAATCCCATGTGTTCCAGCAGGGACGAATCGACGTCGAAACCGCGGCAGGCTTTGATGGGGAAATAGGTAAGATTGGAAATGGTGATCATTGTTTTTGCTCGTATATGATTTTCGAGATCGCAGACATGCAATCATGCGCTGTGTTTTCGTTATCTTCGGGAAAGCCGTGTGTCATGATCGAGATCGCGTAGGGTGTTCGATTTTCAGGAAAGACGATTCCCGTGTCGTGGTAAAAACTTCCCGTCCAGCCTGTCTTGTGCGCGGCCTTTGCCGATTTGGGCAGGCCTGCGGGAATGCTTTCGTTGAATTCCTGTTCGAGCATGATGTTTACCATTTGCTGCGAGGCCTCGCGCGAAACAACCCTGCCTTCGGCGATCGCCTTCATCATCTGCGTCAACCCGCGCGGCGTGGCGCTGTTGTTCATGCCGCGTCGGAAGGCCGCGCCATCCTCCACGCCGCGCAGGACGGACACGCCTGAAATGCCCAATTCCCTGAGAAAGGGATCGATCTGTCCCGCGCCGACTTTTTCGATGAGCAGGTTCGTGGCGAGATTGCTGCTTCGGACGATCATCAAGTGCGTCAATTCCAGCAGGCTTTCCCATTCGCCAATGCGCCGGTAGAGGGACGTCTCGGAGTCGTCTTTGACGTCCAGTGAGAATATGCTTCCATCCGCAATGCTGGCAAACGAATTCCTGATCTGTATTTTTTCCTCCAGCGTAAGTACCCCCGCCGCGGCCTGGTGAAAAACTTCCATCATGACCGGTACTTTGATGGTACTGGCCGGGTGAAACGACCTGTCCGCGTTGACCATGATCTCCCTGCCTGTCGCAAGGTCATGGACTGCGATCCCGAACTCGATGCCGGGAAATTGGCCGAGAAATGAATCAAGATTCACGGGCATAATTGCGGATTTTCTCATTCGCCCGTAATATTCTTCGGGATCAGGAAAATTTCGTTCTGGTTGAAATCGTTCTCGCGGACATCCGCCCTGTAATAATTGGTGTTGAAGAAAATGACGATTTCCAGGCGCGGCTGGCTGCCTTTTATCATGGCCGTAAAATATTTCCCCACATTGCCGATGGGCGTCAGGTATCCATCCCCGATTTTGGATGCGAAAACTTCTCCGCCGACCGTGCAATAGACAAAAAAATTGCTGTTCGGGCCGATTGTGTAAACGCCGCTTGCAAGCGGTCCGATTTTGTATTGCAGGCCGTCGGTCGAGCGGTTGATGGTCAGGTAATCGCCTTCTGATGTGTTTTCCACGCTGATCGTGACCGGCGACGGGGAGGGCGTTGCGGAAGGAGTGCTGGTGAAGGCAGGCGTACTGCTGGCCGTTGGGAAGGGTGTCCCGGTTTGCGGAGTGCCGGAAAGGAAGGGGGTAAATGCGAAGGTCATGGTCGGTATGCCTTGCGCGGATGTAACCGTATTTTCAGGTGTAAGGACGATAAAGGTGGGAGTGGATGGATCGACCGTCTGCGTGGCGGTTGGATTCAGTGTCGGGGTCTGTGTGGCTGGCGCAGTGCCGAAATTACAGGAGACCAGCCCAAAGAGCAGGATTCCCGCCAGGCTTGATATTCCGATGCTCGAGATTGCGTGCCTGCCCTTAAATGGACTGCTCATTTGAACTCCTGACAATCAAAGAATGGCCGACTGATGTCGTTTACAATGGGCGCAATTGTACTTCAAAGGAGCGGCACGCGCTTGAACCCTAATTCGCAATGCTGCGCGGGATGGGGATGATCTCGTTCTGGTTGAATTTGTGTTCCTGGACGTTGGCCTTGTAGGCAAAGTTGTTGTAGAAAATCTCAACCTCCATGTTCGGCAGGCTGTCCTTCCGAATAGCCGTAAAATATTTCACGTCCCCGATGAGCAGTAAAAATTCATCCCCGATCTTTGCCGCATAGACCTGCCCGTCCAGCGTGCAATACACCCAGAAATCATCGTTCGGCCCAACCGCGTAGACGCCTTTCGCAATCGGCCCGATCGTGTATTCAAGGTTGTCCGTCGAACGATGGATCGTCAGGATGTCGCCTTTGGACGTGTCGTTCACCTTGATGGTGACATGCGTGGGGTAATGCGTGGGCGTGGGCGTGAACCCGGTCAACGGAGTCCCTGTGGGCGCAGGAATGGTTGGCGAAGGGGACGGGGTCATGGTAAAGGTCACGGAGGGTGTGAGCGACGGGAGCAGGGCGAAAGTCCAGGCGGTTGGGGTGGCCTCGCTATCCCGGGTGATGGTCAATGAACAGGCCGCCAGCGCAAACGTCATGAACCCCAACATAGCGAGCCGCGCTTTCTTCATGAGAGTCTCCTTCCAATGTCAACGGAACTTCACGCGCACATCCACGGCCACCGCGCCCCTCTCCAGCACGCGCAGCGGGTTGATCTCGATTTCCTCGACGTTTTCGTTCCCGTCCGCGAGATGCGACAGCCCGATCAGGGCATCGATGACGGCTTCCTGGTCCACGGCAGGGATATTGCGATAGCCTTTTAACTTCCTCCCGGCCCACGTTTTACGCATCATTTCCTGGACCTCCAGCCTGTCCAGCGGACCCAGGGCAAACGCGACATCCCTGAGTCCTTCCACCTCAACGCCGCCGGAGCCGAACATCATCAGCGGCCCAAACTGTGGATCACGAACCATGCCGACGATCACATCCTGTCCCTGTGGAATTTGCCGCTGGATGTGGACTCCCTCGATCCGCGCCCCGGGCTTTGCGGAATTGACCTGTGAAATAATTTGCGTGTAGCCACTTTCAAGCGAGGGAATATCTCTGACGTTCAATAACACGCCGCCGACATCCGACTTGTGCAAAATATCGGGCGAGGCGATCTTCAGCACAACGGGGAAACCGAGTTCCTGCGCGATGGCAGCGGCTTCGATTCCATTGCGCGCCAGTTTGACCGGCGCGGTTGGAATGCCGTACGCCGCGACGAGTTCCTCGATACTATTGTCTTTTGGTTCCGAAACCCTGAAGGTCTCCAGGGCTTTTGGGGTCTTCCTGTTTGCGGAAAATTCTGCGCGCCTGCCAAGAGCGGACAAAGCCGACGCGGCACGCTCTGGAAATGGATACGTTGGAATTCCCGCGGCCTGGAACTCGTCGGCCGCGTCTTCGACCAACTTCGAACCCATCAATGAAACCACAACAGGCTTATTAAAATCGCCAATTACCCCAATTACCTTCCTTGCCACATCCTCCGCCTTGAACATGGGCGGGGGAGGCAGGATGACCATGACGCCGTCCACGTTGTCATCCTCGAGCAGTAACCTCAAACACGCCGCGTATTGTCCCGGCGACGCGGATGCCAGCATGTCCACCGGGTTTTGCACGGACGCGGCGGGGGGCAGGTTGGCGGATAACTCTTTCAGCGTGGAGTCATTTAATTTGGCGAGATGCAGGCCGTTATTCTCGATTGCATCTGCGGCGATGACGCCGGGGCCGCCCGCGTTGGTCAGAATCCCAATTCGTTTGCCGCGCGGCAGGGGGCAGTTTTCCAATGCACGCGCCCAGTCGAACATCTGCCCGGCTGAGTCCGCGCGCAGGATGCCCGCTTTCTCGAAGGCCGCCTCGAAAGCGGTGTCGGACGCGG
>Ga0172375_10005658_pt1 | contig 17913 bp, 16 predicted proteins | sample LakKiv1m_FD_114537 | JGI IMG/M metagenome (GOLD analysis project Ga0172375, IMG submission 114537) | Freshwater microbial communities from Kabuno Bay, South-Kivu, Congo - kab_092012_11.1m | ecosystem: Environmental > Aquatic > Freshwater > Lake | place: Democratic Republic of the Congo...
CAGCTCCTTGCGTCGATCGTGTCGCAGGCTCGCGGAATCCGTACGCCACGCCTCTCAGGTCTCACCGTTCCGCAACTCGCCGCCGACCACCTCGTAGCGGCCGCGGCGCTGCTGTTCGTCGCAGTCCCGACCGTAAGCGCCGCGCTTCCCCAGCCGCGCGCACATGCTGCGGTCGCAGCGCCCATACCGCAGGAACCCCAGGCAGCAGTCACCGTCGAGGCGCCCGTGGAAACCCAAGCAGAAGTCCAGGTGCAGGCTATGCAGCCGCCGACCGAGCGCTACACGGTCAAGCGCGGCGACAGCCTCTGGAAGATCGCCGAGGAACGCCTCGGTGACGGCACGCGGTACATCGAGCTCGTCGCCCTCAACGAGGCCGTCCTCGACGGGCGTCCCGACTTTCTGCTGCCCGGAACCGTGCTCAAGGTCCCCGTCGCGGACGACTCTTCCGACGGTTCGTACGTCGTCCGGCCGGGCGACACCCTCTCCGAGATCTCCGAGGACAAGCTCGGCGACGCCGACGAGTACCCATCGATCTTCCGAGCATCGCGCGACACTGTTCAGCCGAACGGTGCCCACCTCTCCGACCCGGACCACATCCTCCCCGGCTGGAAACTCACCATCCCGGGAGAGCCCGGCCCCGCTGCGCCGCAGAAGCCGAAGCACGCTCAGGACCCACCTCGCCACGAGACGACTCCTCCCGCGGACGACGCAACTCCCCCCACCCCAGAAGTAGCTGGTCCGGCCCCGGAGCAGGCTGCCCCCGAATCTGCCGAGGACGAGACCACCCCGACCTGGCTTCTCCCTGGACTGGGCGGCGCCGGAGGACTCCTGGCTGGGTCGCTCTGGCTGGTGCTCCGGCAGCACCGGCGTACACAGCTGCGCTATCGCCGGCCCGGCAGGATCATCGCGCCGCCGCCAGACGAGTTGCTCGCGGTCGAGAAGTCGGTGCAGCTGTCGGGATCCGTCACCGCCCACCCGATCGAAGAACTCGATGCAGCCCTCCGGGGCCTCGACCCTGCACCTCGCCTTGTCTCAGTCCGACTCTCTTCGAACTGGATCGAGCTGACGCTCGCGGAACCGGCTGAACTCCCCAAGCCTTGGACCGGAGACAGCACCACGTGGCAGCTCTCGGTCGAGGCGGTGACGACTCCAACCCCGGATGCGCTCTCGCCGTTCCCGATGCTGGTCAGCGTCGGTCAGGCAGACGACGGAGCGCTCGTCCTGCTCAACCTCGAGGAACTCCGTGCGCTGGCGTTGGGCGGGGACGGCGATCGCAGCGCGGCACTGGCTCGCCATCTCATCGCTGAACTGGTCGTCAACCCGTGGGCGTCGCCGGTGCACATCGAAGCGCTAGGAATCGGCGGAGAGCTCGCCGCGATCAACCACGACTTCGTCCACCTCCACGACCCCGGCGACGACGCGTTCCTTGGGGCCATGGCCGACGACCTCGCTGCCGCCAGTCCCGCGTCCGAGCCGGACGAGTTCCGCGCGGCGATCATCGCGGGCGGCGACAGCGGTCCGGATCTGGTGCGCTTGACCAGCGCCCTCGTCGGCTTCCCGGGACGCGCCGGCGTGTCTCTGGTGACCGTTGGAGGAGAACAGTCCCCGGCGTACATCGACGTCCACCTGAGTGCCGAAGGCCGCCTTCGGATCCCCTCCCTCGACCTCGACCTCACTGCCTCGGGGCTCACTGCCGCCGAGGCAGAGGCGTGCGCCGCGCTCATCGACCTCACGACTGAGGCCCAGGTGGTGCCCGTCCCTCGTTCCGTCGGCGAGGGGAGCATCACGGATTGCGCCGGTGCGCTCGTCGACGAACTGACCGAACCGCGACCGACGGAAGAGCCGGCGGGCGCCTCGTCCCTCCTGCCGTTCGATGCCCACGTATACGCCGACCGGGCCGCCACGACCGTCGATGACGTCGGGACTCTCGCCCCCAACGCAACCCCGGCAGCCGCGTCGGCCGTGCATGCCGCCGACCCGGACCTGGACGAGGACCTCGCCCGATGGGATTCCCCGGTTCCAGTCGCGCCAAAGATCACCCTGCTGGGCCCGGTCACGGTGAGGACTCTCGGCGACGCCACAGCCACGGCCCACCGACGGCCCTACTACGTCGAGTTCCTCGCGTACCTCGCACTCCACCCCAACGGAGTCACCGCCGAGAAGCTCGCCGAGGACCTCTGCATCCGTCCTCAGAAGGCCCGCTCCGACTTGAGCATCGTCCGGAAGTGGCTCGGACAGAGCCGAGCAGGCAAGCCCTACCTCCCGCGCGCGCAGCAGACGCACCAGGACGGTGTCCCGGCGACCTATGTACTCGAAGGCGTCCTCTGCGATCTGGACCTGTTCCGGCGCCTGAGAGCTCGCAGCCAGAGCCGCGGCGCCGAGGGGATTGCCGATCTCGTCTCCGCGCTGCACCTCGTCACCGGCGAGCCGTTCACCGACCTCCGCAAGGACGGCTGGGGCTGGCTCCTCGAAGGCGACCGCCTCGACCACATCATGACGGCCGCGATCGTCGACGTGGGGCACATCGTGACCTCCCATGCCCTCGCCGTCGGCGAACTCGAGCTGGCCGACTTCGCGTCGAACGTCGCACTCGCCGCGTCGCCGTACGACGAGATCGCCAACCTCGACCGTGTTGCCGTTGATCGAGCCATCGGAAACGTCGACGAGGCTGACGCGCGGATGCGCGACGGAGTCTCGAACCGGAGCGATGACGGCTACGGACCCATACAACTGCCTCCGCGAACCACGGAAGTCATGGACGGGAGTCCCACGCCCACCCCACGTCGACGCCGCACGGGCTGATTCGCCATCGAAGCGGTCGGGCGGGCGGCGGGCGGCCGGGTGAAGCGGAAGGTGGCAACTCAGAATGAGCCCAAGGAGATCGCCTAGGCGCTGGTGATGTCGGTCCTGCCTGCTGATTTTGGCGCACCACCGTCACCGGGGATGCGATGAGGGTCAGATCAAGTAGGGCGTCGCCGTACCGTTCTCCTCGCCATGCTAAGAGCACCTGTACCTGAAGAGTTGGTGTGGGCGAGTGTCACTCGTCCACCCATTCCACTCGTCTACCTGGATCTGAATCACTACATCGAGATGGCCAAAGCAAGCCGGGCAGCAGACGGTCAGGTCATGGAGTCAGGCGAGTCGATCAAGGTCCTGCCTGGGTATCCAGACCTGCTCGTGGCCGCTCGCCGCGCCAAGACAGAGGGACGCGCGGTGTTCCCTCTCTCCGCGGTCCACTTCCAGGAGGTCGCGAACTCGGTTCCGAGCCCGCGCCAGCGCGGTCACGTCGCCGATGTCATGGAGGAGTTATCGGACTTCACCTATCTCCTCGGCCGACCATCCATCATCGAAATGGAGATCGCGGCCGGTCTCGACCGTGTCTATGGCACGCCACCGAGCTATGCCTCGATGCCGCTCCTCGGGGACTCCGCGCTGTGGGCTTTTGGCAGAAGCGGTGGGTTCAGGTTCTTCAACCAGATAACCGGCGAAGACACTGAAGCGCAACTGCGCAGTGAACTCGGCGACGACGCGTTCCAGAAGCAGTTGGTCGAGATGCGCTACTTCATGGAACGCAAGCTCCTGGAAGGCCCTCAGGACTCCGAGATCGCGGAACTTCGCGCCCGGGGATACGCCCCGGAGACCTACCAAGTCGGCATCGAGAGCCGCCTGGCGTTCGAACTCGAGACCTCAGCGACCCTAGAGAAGTACCCATCCTGGCGACGGGGTCGACTGCGCGACCTCATCTTCGCCCGCGAGGTCGCGCACGAAGGAATGACTGCTTTCGTTCATCACCTCCAGCAACGCGAAGATGATGGCCTTCCGCACGAACTTCCCGAGGCCGCCGAGATGGTGACTCTGTGGGCCGCGATGCCACAGATTCAGGTCGCCGCCACGATGAAGACCCGCTATCACCGCAACCCCGAACACCGATGGAAGACCAACCACATCGCCGACATCGACGCCCTCGCGGTCGCGTACGCCTACTGCGACGCGCTCCTCACCGATGCCGAGGCACGAACCACCCTTTCGAGCGCTCCAGAGCTTCGCGGCTTCGGGGCGCATCTTCCGCGCAACGCCGGCGAGATGGCCATCTGGATTGACGCAATTCCCGAGGCAGAACACCCGGACCAGCATGTGGCGCATCCGCTTCGGCGCTCACCCTGACCCGCGGGCCCACATCAGCGGTTGACCAGGTTGTCGAACACACGTTCGACTGCGGGTGTGGATACAAGTGGGCAGCAGCAGTACATGGCGGGCTACAACGCCGGCCGGACAGGCGCACTGACGACCGGCTCGGTCGATGCCGGCCGGCGCTGGCTCGCGGAGCAGCGCGGGGCCGACACCGCCTACATCGCTGGATACGAGTGGGCCCTGTGGGACTACGAAGACGCCAACGGTCTGAGGCACAACCGCGGCGCCACCACAGCCACGGGGTGACGGTGGCGACCCCGTCAATGGGCTGATCGCAACGACTTAGGGATACCTGCTGACCTGCGCAAACGCAGGTATCCCCCTCTCGAATCCGGGCAGGTATCCCGAAATCGTGGATACCTGACGACGCATCGTCGTGGGCATGTTCGACCCCAACAACCCGATCCTGACGTGGTCGGTATCGACGATGCGGCGGGTCGCCCAGGAACCCACCCTTGCCGCTGCGGCACTCCGCTACGCCAACCTCGGCATCCCGATTTTCCCGTGCGCCCCCGGCGGGAAGCAGCCGTTGACGCCGAACGGCTTCCACGACGCGACCTCGGTCGCTCGTGTCGTCCATGGCTGGTGGCAGCGCAACCCTGACGCGAATATCGGACTGCCCACTGGCGGACCCACCGGTGTGCTCGTCGTCGACGTCGACGTCCGCTCCTCGGCCAGCGGCTTCGCCGCCTTCGAGCGAGCACGCAGCGAAGGCTTCGGCGACGCGTGGGCTTGGCTGGTTCGTACGCCGTCGGGCGGTCTCCACGCCTACTACCCGAGCGTCCCCGGCCAGGAGCAGCGCAGCTGGCAGGTGCCCACGGCGCATGTCGACTTCCGTGGCGACGGCGGCTACGTCATCGCTCCCCCGTCGCGGATCACGGTCGATGGAGCGATGCGGTCGTACGACGTCATCGCGGTAGCCACCCATGTCCCGAAGCCCGTCGATGCAGTCGAACTCCGCCGATTCCTGGAACCACCTCGACCAGCGCGGCAGCTGCCGCCCGCCGGCATGCCCGCGACCGGGTGCCGACCCGAGGCCTTGGCCCGAACCGTCGCACTGACTCCGGAGGGCGGCCGCAACCACGTCCTGTTCTGGGCGTCGTGCCGCATGGCCGAGAACGGACTCAGCCACGCTGACGCCATGAGCTGGCTCATGCCGGCCGCGCAGTACGCCGGGCTTCCGGACCGCGAGATCGAGACCACCGTCACCTCCGCGTTCCGCATCGCTTCCCGACTCGGCCCCGGGAGCCGCCCGGGCCCTACCCCAGCTAGTGAAGGGATCCACCTGTGAACACGCACGCCGAGTACCGCCGCCACAGCTACCGCGCGCCCGAGCAGCCAGCCATCTCGGAGGGCGGCGCGGCCGGCAGCAACGAGCTCGCACGGCATCGCGACCCCTCACTCCAGTTGGCCCAGGCCTCACAGGCGCAGACGCAGAAGCGGGTCTCTTGGGTCCGCCCCACCGAGCTGGGTTCGTACGTTGGCCCGATGGTCGGCCGCGGGATCGACCTCCAGGCCGAGCTCGTCCGGCGAGCACGCCGTACGCCGACTACGACGACTCGCACGCTCCGGCACCCCGGACCGGCGCGATCCGCAACACCCACCGTCAGCCGGGAAGGACTGGGTCTGTGAGCGCCTCGTTCGCCACTCCCGAAGGACTGCGGGCCGTCCTCCAGCGGCTGCACGATCGCGAGAGCGTCGGCTACTGGGCATGGCGCCACGACCCCGAGGCGGAGCGGCTCATGCAGTTCACGATCTGCAAGTACCGATCGCTCGCGCGCACTCACAACTGCGAGCCGGAGGACTCGGCGTACGCCGCCTTCGAAGCCATGCGCACGCGGGCAGTCAGGCGCGCCGACGACCCGTGGGCGGTCATTACCCGTGCCGTCCAGGTCAGCCTCATCGCTGAGGAACGCGCTGCCGGTCTGCTCTGCTCAACCGCCCAGGCACGCAGGCGGGAGATCATGCGTCACCACGACGCGCGCCGCTTCGGGGAGGACGAGACAGGATTCCTCGAACGCCTCGCTGAGAGCCGGGGGCCGTCGACGGTGGACCCCGCGCCGGCGGCGCCGCGGGTGAAGCCCGGAGAGACGACCCCGACGACAGCACTCGAGGCGCTCAATCTGGTGATCAGCATGTTCGTCGCCCTCGGCTGGCCGAGCGGCAGCGCGACCTGCACGCTCGACTACATCGCCACACGGCTCATGGAAGCGGGCGACCGCCATATCGCCCACGCCTACCTCCGACGTGACCTGGCCGGTCGTGTGGCGCTCGACCTGGACCGCGACTCCTGGGCCACCGTGCTCCGAATCGTGCTGGGAAACCCCGACAAGGCCGCAGCCGCGACGCGTGCCGGCGTCGGCGTACTCGCGATGCTGGTCTGCGACTGGAAGGTCGTCGACCTGCTCGCCGACGACGGGCTCGTCGTGGAGATCCGGGACTCGGCGCCGAAGGTCGCGAGGAGGATCGATGTCTGACAAGGGCCACGTTGAGCTCGAGCGGCGGATCGATTCGATCACCGTCGGCGTACGCCACCGCAAGGACCCTGGCGACCTGAACGCGCTGATGCAGTCGATTGAAGAGGTCGGCCTGCTCCAGCCCGTCACCATCACGCCCGACGGCGTCCTGATCTGCGGGTGGCGCCGGCTCGAAGCGCTGCGTCGGCTCGGACGGCGCACCTTGAACGTGTGGGTCCGCTCCGGCATCTCCGATCAGCTCTCGCACCTGCTCGCACAGCAGGATGAGAACGAGCAGCGCAAGCCGCTCTCGCCGGTAGAGACCGCCCGGCTGTACGCCGAGATCAAGGTCCTTCAGGACGAGGAGGCAGCGCGCTGCAAGGCCCGCACGCAGTTCGGGAATGCCTCCCGCACAGAGGAGTCCACCGGTCCCGGTGAGTCACCGGGACCGGGAGGAGACTCCCGAACCCGCGCGGCACAACTGTTGACGGGGACAGACACCTCGCAGCGGCTCGAGCGGATCAACTGGATCGCGTCGATCGCCGAAGACGAGTCGATGACTGAATCGGTGCGCGAGTTCGCTTCCAACATGCTGACCGAGATCGACAACGACGCACCGGTCGCTCCGGCGTTCAAGCGTGTGAAGGCCGCCGTCGAACTGGCCAGCAGTCCGCCTCCCCCAGCCCAGGATGAACAGGACGAGGTTGCACGGCTCGCGGCCGAGGCGCTGAAGCGCGTCCAGGAGGAAGAGAACGCGAAGCGCCTTCGCGCCCTGCGGAGCAAAGCCAAGCGCGCGCCGAAGCACCACAGCCCGCGGTCGTTCGTATTGATGTGGTCCGAGCTCGAAGGGTGGACCGCGCTGTACGACGTAGCCGAGCTCGCGGCTGCCCTAAAGGACGACGACTGGGCGCGCTTCGAGCGCGTTGTCGCCGAGACGATCGAGCTGCGTGACCAGCTCCGAGAGGCACGTACGGCGGCGGCATCGGCCTGATCGGCGTACCTCCCGAGTGTCCGCCACCTCGACCTCCGGAGCCTCGATGCGCAACCTCACCTGGCGCCAGATCGCCGTCATCCTCGGCGGTGTCCTCGCCTTCGCAACCTTTGCTATCGGCATCTACGGACTCGTCCGTGGCCCGGATTCCACAGCGCCGACACCGGCGCCTCACTCGGGCGGAACGGCCCAAGTGATCCCGGAAGCGGCGGCACGTTTCGTCACGCTCGAGGATCGTGCCCTTCCCCGGACGACCGATCCGGTCGCCTACGCCCGCGCGGTCGCGACCGCGCTCTTCGACTGGGACACCAGCCTCGGCTTCCTGCCCACCGACTACACCGCCGCGGTGCTGGCCGACGCGGATCCGTCGGGCGAGGAAACGCCGGGTCTGATCTCCGATGTCGCGACCTACCTTCCCACTGTCGAGCAGTGGCTCGACCTCGGAGCCATGGAAGTGCGACAGACGATTCAGATCGAGGGCGCCTACGTTCCTGAAACCTGGACTGCTGCCGTTGAGCAGGCTCACGGCCATCTGCGTCCGGGCACGACAGCCGTGACCGTCACAGGCACCCGGCACCGGACTGGCGTGTGGAACGGCGAGACCGCCGAGTCGTCCCACCCGTTCTCCTTCACCGTCCTCGTCGCCTGCGAGCCGTCATTCGACCGCTGCCACATCCTGCGGCTCTCCCAGCTCGACAACCCGCTCAGGTGACGCGGCGATGGGCGTCAAGATGCTCGCCGTCGCGGCGGCGACCGCGGTCCTCCTCGCGCCCGGTGCGGCTGTCCTCGGCGTCGCGACGCTGATCAGCCCGGCGGCCGCGGGTTCCGGCAGCTGCATGTGGGACGGCCAGGCGACCGAGAGCCTCGGCGTCAACGGCCGGGTTCCCGAGAGCCTCAGCGCCACCAACACCAACGGCGAAACCGTCACGCTCAACCACCAGCAGCTCACCCGCGCCGCCAGCATCATCGCCACTGGCAAGAGCGAGAACATCCCGGCACGCGGCCAGATGATCGCGATCATGACCGCGCTGACCGAGTCGTCCCTGCGCGTTCTGTCGAACGCCGGCGCCTACCCCGACTCCGCCAACATCCCGAACGACGGTGATGGCAGCGACCACGACTCCGTCGGCCTCTTCCAACAACGCCCCGCCGCGGGCTGGGGAACCGTCGAGAACCTGATGGACCCCGTCTGGTCGTCCCGAGCCTTCTACGGCGGACCCAGCGGCCCGAACCACGGCTCGCCGCGCGGCCTGCTCGACTTCGACGGATGGGCATCGATGGATCCCGGCGCCGCGGCTCAGGCCGTACAGGTTTCCGCCTATCCCGACCGGTACGCCATCAGCCGGCCGATCGCGGAGAAGGTCCTCGCGACGCTGAGCGGCGTATCGATCTCGAGCGAGCTCGCGTGTGCTCAACCAGCAGGCAATGTGCCACTGAACCTCCCGCCCGGGTTCGCCGGCGACTTCATCAAGGTCGCCGCATCGCAGCTTGGCAAGCCATACGTCTGGGGCGGCGGCAACTTCGAGGGGCCGACCGGCGGCGGCTTCGACTGCTCGGGACTGGTCCTCTACGCCGCCTACCAAGCCTCCGGGGGACGCATCCGTCTCCCCCACTACAGCGGGTCCCAGATCCATGCCGGGCAAGGCATTGCCTGGTCCGACAAGCGGCCCGGCGACCTCATCTTCTTCAGTTATCCCGGGGCCGGCGGCCCGCACCACGTCGCGATCTACGTCGGCGGCGACCGAATCCTCCACGCGCCCCGAACCGGTGACGTCGTGCGCTACGGAACGATCGGCGAGTTCTCCGGCGAGCTCATGACGGTCCGCCGACTCGGGTAGGACGCTCGAACATGGCCGATGCGTGCTCGGCGTGTAGTCAGACGGGATCGGTGAAGGTGATCGGCTTGCCGGCGACCTGGGCGTAAGCGATCTCCCTGCGCGTCGATTCTCCGGTGTACCCGCCTGGGTTGACGACCAGGACCCGGTCGGCAAGGTCGATCTTGCGTAGGTGAAGCGCGTCCAGGACGGCCTTCTGCTCGGGGGTGGGCGACACGTCCGCCTCGCTCGGGGCGACGACGATCGCACCTGAAAAAGTCAGTTCACGGTTCGCCGCGCGCATCTCGGCCATGAACCTCGCTGACCCACAGATGCAGACGATTTCAGGACGACCAGTCACGCCACGACCCTAGCGAGGCCTGAATCGCCACGCCTAAGCAACAGCGTCGAAGCAAGCTCATGCCGCGATGGGCGGAGACCGATTCGCACCTTGGGGCATGACACCTCCACTCCGTCTCGCAGCTGGTGACGTCAGCCCAGACTTCGGGGCCGTCGGTGGCTCAGGCGACCTCAGGTCGATCGTCGGTGCCCTGCTGACCTACGGACTCATCGTCGCGGTGCTCATGCTCGTCATCTCGACGACGATCTGGGCGATCGCTTCCAGCTCAGGGAGTTGGCACACGGCGCAGAAGGCCAAGCTCGGATGCTTCGTCGCAATCGGCGGCGCGGTCCTCACGGGCGCCGCACTGACCTGGGCCAACTGGTTGCTGGACATCGGACCGCACCTCTAAGACGTCCGCCCGCCCGCCCGACGTCAGGGGCCCTCCGATGGACCTACTCACAGCATCACTCCTGCTCCCCCTCGACATCTCGATCGATCCCAACTCCAACGGCCTACCCGGGATCGGCCAGCTCAAGAAGATCGTCGGCGCCTCGATGACGGTTGGTCTGGTCCTGGCCGTACTCGCGTTGATCATCTCGGCGATCGTGTGGGCGCTGGGAGCCAACTCGTCCAACCCACACCTTGCGGGTCGCGGCAAGCTCGGCGTACTCGTCGCCCTCGGAGCCGCCATCGTCTGCGGCGCCTCCGTGACGCTGGTGAACTTCTTCTGGAACGTCGGCCAGCAGGTCTGAGGAATCGATCATGGGCGTCTGCGATGTACCGGTGATCCACGAGGTCTGCAACGCCGCCGGCGACGCGGCCGGCGCGGTCATCACCGCGCCGTTCGATTGGTTGGCTCAAGGCATGGGCGGCGCGGCCGAGTGGATGTTCACCTCCGTCTGGAAGGTCATCGACACCACGACGTACGTCGACGTGACCAGCGGCGAGTACACGAAGGTCTACAATATCATGTTCGGCGTCGGCGTCTTCGTGATGCTCGGCTTCTTCATGCTCCAGGTCATCGGCGGCATGATCCGCCGCGAACCAGCCGCGCTCTCCAGAGCCGCACTGGGACTAGCCAAGTCGATCCTCGGATCCTTCGTCGCCCTCGCCCTGCTCGCGACCGCGCTCGAGATCACCGACCAGCTCTGCATCGGCATCGTCAACGCCGCCGGCACCAACATGAACGAGATGGGCGACAAGGTCGCCGTACTCGCCGCAGGACTCGGCGCCATCAACCTGAGCGCCCCCGGCGCCGGGGCGATCCTGACGATCTTCCTGGCCAGCCTCGCGATCATCGGCGCCATGGTCGTCTGGATCAGCCTGCTGATCCGCAAGGCCCTGCTGCTGATCGCGATCGTCTTCGCACCGATCGCGCTCGCGGGTGCCAGCTGGGACCACACCCGGACGTGGCTGAGCCGGTGGGCGACGTTCGTGATCGCGATGATCCTCTCGAAGGTCGTCCTCGTGGTGATCTTCCTGCTCGCCACGGCCCAGGTCTCGGCGCCGATCGACGCCGACCTGGAGTCCGTCAGCCAGCCGATGGCGGGCGTCGTACTGATGCTGATGGCCGGGTTCGCGCCATACCTGACCTACAAGGCCATCGCCTTCATGGGCTTCGACATGTACCACGCTATGTCGGCCGAACAGGAGGCCAAGTCGTCGCTCAACCGGCCGATGCCGATCCCACTCTCTCGCCGCAGCGGCAGCGAGCCGGCCAAGGTCCTGGGCGGTGGCGGCGCAGACGGTGGCAGTGGTACGACGTCCGGGGCCTCGCCTGCGGCCACGGGACCAGCCTCGAGCGGACCGTCAGGTGGAACCGGCGGCAGAGGCGCCGCAGCAGGTGGCGCCTCCGGAGGTGCTGCCGCGGCAGGCGGTGCAGTTGCCGCCGGAGTGGTGGTCGCGAAGGAGGCGGCAGCGGCCGGTCCTCGGCTCGGCAACTTCGTCGCCGCCCAGGCGACCGGCCAGGCACAGGCGCATGAGTCCGCCGCTCCTTCGACAGTCCCACCCCCAGTCGCGGATTCGACGCTGGTCGACACCGCCGGGAAGAAGTGACCGGCCGTGGCCACGACGACCCGGGAACCAGAGCTGACCCCAATCAAGTTCTCGCGCTTGACCCAACGCGGCGTGCTGCTCGGCCTCTCCGGGCCCCAACTCGTGATGGCCAGCCTCGCGTCAGGCACGTTGATCATCGGTCTGTACATCGGCGCCGTGGTGATGACCTTTCCCATCATCCTGTTCTTCGCCGCGCTGGCGCTCGTCGGCATCGGCGGGCGCAAGCTCATCGAGTGGGCGCCGATCGGCGCGCGATGGCTGTGGCGATCAGCGGGCGGGCAACTGCTGTACCGCCGTCGAGTCGTGAAGCCGCGACCCGCGGGAACGCTGGCGCTGCCCGGCGACGCGGCCCGGCTGCGTCAGTGGGTCGATCCCGAGACCGACGCCGTCATGGTCCACGACCCGCACGCGGCGACCCTGACCGCGATCGTCGGTGTCTCCCACCCCGCGTTCGTGCTCCTCGACCCAGCCGAGCAGGAACGCCGTGTCGTCTCGTGGGGCCGGGTCCTCGCGACCGCATGCCGATCCGGACGAATCGCCTCCGTCCAGGTAATGGAGCGGACGCTCCCTGACTCCGGCAAGGGCCTGGCGGACTGGTGGGAGCAGCACGGCAACCGCTCAGGCTCGTGGGCGTCAACGACGTACGGCGAACTGGTCGACCGCGCAGGCCCCGCGGGCGAACGCCATGCCTCGACGGTGTCGATCTCACTCGACATGAAGGTGGCGGGGCGAGCGATCCGGGCTGCCGGCGGAGGCATGCGAGGGGCAGCCGCCGTACTCCGGCAGGAGATGGCGACCATGCTGGCCGCCCTCCGGTCCGCCGACCTCTCCCCCGGCGAGTGGCTGACGCCCGGAGACCTTGCGCTGATCTTGCGGTCGGCGTACGACCCGGCCGTTGCGGGCGCACTTGAGCGCCAGGGCGACATCGGCCGGGACCTCGCCACCGCGGGCCCCGTCGCGGTCACCGAATCGTGGGGCTCATTGCGCAGCGACTCCGCGCACCACTGCGTGCTCTGGATCAGTGAGTGGCCGCGGTCGCTCGTTTACCCCGGCTTCCTCGCGCCGCTCCTGCTGTCTTCGGGGATCCGGCGGACCTTCACGCTGCTCTACACACCGATGCGCACCGACCGCGCTGCCCGCGACATCCGCAAGAAGAAGACCGAGTACATCTCCGACGCCGCCCAGCGCCAGAAGATCGGTCAGATCGAGGATGTCCAGCAGACGGCCGAATACCAGGACGTGCTCCAGCAGGAGGCCGACCTGACCGCCGGGCACGGTGTGCTGAGGGCGACCGGGTTCGTCGCCGTCAGCGCCAGTGACCCCGACGAGCTCGAGCGCGCTGTCGCTGCCATCGAGCAGGCGGCGATCCAGGCATCCTGCGAGACGCGGCGGCTCTGGGGCCAGCAGGCTCAAGGCTTCGCCGCTGCGGCGGTTCCTCTCGGCCGACCGGTCTGACCCTGCTTGGCGCAGAAGTGCTCCGCAGTTTGGCCAAGCTGCTGTTCGGCGCCGCCCAGCTTGAGCGGGCGTACGCCCCGCCGGTCGGCCGACACGCCGCCGACATGCTCGCGCAGCACCGATCGTGACACTTATAACTGTCACATGACTAAGAGCATCCTCCATGGCTCGGACGCGATGGCGGACCTTGAGAACGACGCTCTTCAGGAACTCGGCACGCAGATCCGACTTGAGCGGCTCCGCCGAGCAAAAAGCTGGCGCCGGTGCGGAAACTGCCGAACACCCTTCCTGGCGCGCTCCGGCGCTCGATACTGCTCGGGGCGATGTCGGACCGCTGCCTATCGCCAGCGGCTACACCAGGAGGGCGCATGAAGACCAACGTCCGAGTGGCCGCGTCACGTCGCTACGGCACCTTGTCCCCACTGCGCTACCCCGGCGGAAAGGCCTCGCTCGCCGGTCTGTTCGCTGACCTCATCGAGAGCCTCGGCGGTACCGATGTCACCTACGTCGAGCCCTATGCAGGAGGCGCGGGGGCCGGCATCGCCCTGCTACGCGAGGGGCACGTCGGGCGGCTCGTCATCAACGACATCGACCCTGCTGTTTTCGCCTTCTGGACCTCGGTGACTGCGGACAACCAGGCGTTCGTGGACTGGGTCAACAGCGTCCCGCTCACACTCGAGGAGTGGCAAAGGCAACGCTCGATCTACCGCGATAAGTCCAGTGACACGTTCGCCCTCGGAAAGGCGTTCTTCTACCTCAACCGCACCAACAGATCTGGCGTGCTCAACGCCGGTGTGATCGGGGGCAAAGCCCAACAGGGCAAGTACAAGATCGACGCACGGTTCAACCGTGCCACTCTGACTGAACGACTGGCTGCGATCGGCGAGCTTGCGCCGGCGATCGAGGTCTCAGACCTCGACGGCCGCAGCGTGATCCAGCGCCACGGCGGCAACCGGTCGACCTTCATGTACATCGATCCGCCCTACGTCCAGGCGGGATCGCAGCTGTACCTCAACGCGTTCGATGGACGCGATCACCAGGCCCTGGCCAAGGTCGTGCATGAGATCACCACCGCTGACTGGTTGATGACCTACGACCTCGCGCCACTCGTTGAGAGTCTTTACGTCGGCCACTTCCAAGCAACGCTCGACCTCAACTACTCGGCCAGGTATCCCGGCCGTGCGGAGGAACTCCTGGTCGCCTCACCTGCCGTGGCTGAGCTCCTCACGGAGTGGAGCCGCCCGCCGACGGTCGAAGCAGGTGCCTAAGCAGCGGCTCCAACAGCCCGTAGGCCGCGTGGACCTGCTTAGCATCAACCAAGAGATCGGCGCTGTGCGAGGCAAGGTTGAACCACTGCACGCTGCCGGGTGCCCCGGTGCCTCCGGACTGGATGCGGTTGATCGAGTGCTGCAGGCTCTTCGTCTTCCCGTACGCCGCGACGACGACCTTGATGGTCTCGCCGAGCTGACCGACGGCAGGAGTTGCGGTTCCCTCGAAATGAAACTTGATAGTGGTCTCCAGCACCGAGCGCAGCAACAGCGCGGCCGCGACGGGAGTCTCCTTGAGGTTGACCTTGCGCAGCTCGTGATAGCGGCGCTGCAGGTTCATTGAGGTGTGAGTGGTGTAGTCCAGGCCGTTCAGAGCCAGGGTGGCCTTCGTCTCGGGGTGGTTGGGTCCGCGCCCACCGGCGGCGCCGCCCGTGTCCTGACCCTTGTCTCGCCCACCGTCTCCGCTTCCCTGGCCGGGCGCGCCGCCTCCCGTTGGGGTGTCGCTCCCGCCTGGCCCACCCGGGGCGTCGCCGGCGGCCTCGTCGTCGGTCGGCGCCTGATCACGGCTGCCGTCGGCCCCGTCCTGATCAGGATCGTCGCTGGTGCCGGTGACCTTGGCGAGGAGCATGGCGTGCTCGGGCGTCGTCTTCTTGAACTCAGGTGAGCGAGTGTTGAGCCGCTTGGCCCGGAACTCGACCATCAGATACTCGGTCGCGGCGCGCTGCTGGTCGGTCAGGCTGGCGGCGATCCCCTCTGGCCGTTGAGTGGTCGGGCGCAGGTGGCCGTCGCCGTCGAAGGAGGCGCCGATCGCCGCAGCGATGTCAGCGTTGCGGTAGGCGTACTCGAACGCCGACATCGCTAGACCTGAACCGGTGACGTAGTCCCGCAGGCTTGGATCCCGGTAGGCGACCCCGGACAGGAACCGTCGCATCTCAGCCATCTTGATGAACCGGACGACGTCGACGTCCGGATAGTCCGCCTTGATGTTGTCGACCGTGACGCCGGGCCCGAGCAGGGAGTAGTAGTAGTTGGCCTGCTGATCGCGGCTCCACCGCTTCTTCGGCACCGTGGTGTGCAGCCGGGCGATGTGCGGGTTAGCCGCCTCCCGGGACGCGGCCACGAGCACGCGGATCGCCTTAGGCAGCTCCTCAGCCTCCACGGCATAGCGCTTCAACAACCCGCGCAGGTCGTGTGCATGCGACGGGACGCTGTCAGGATCGAGGAGGCCCTTCAGCGCGCTGACCCTGCGGTTGCCCTCGAGCACGACAAACGCGCGGTCGTCCTCGACAACGATCGGGACCTCGTTGTCGAAGTAGCCGTCCCGCAGGATGAGCTTCGCTGCACCCAAGACGTCTTCCTCTGCGTAGAGGTAGTTCAGGGCGGCCGCCTCGTCGTCGGGACGCGTAGGAATCCGGTAGTTGGCTAGATCGAGCAGGAGGTCCTCGACGTTGACCTCGACCATCGGCAACTGCACGTAGCTCATCCGCATCCCTCCCACCGGCAACGGATCGAGCATGCCACGCACTACGGACCCCTGCCGGGAGATCTGTCAAGAGCGCCGGCGGTTCCTGTGCTTCGCGGGCTCCTCATCAGCGACCCCGGATCAGGCCCGCAGTCCGTCAAAGTTCAAGGGCAGGGCCGGGCCTAGGTCGATGGCCGCGCCAGCGTTCCGTCAACACGCCGGGCGGCCACGCGCACCTTCTCGATGAGCACCACTCATCGAGGAGGATCCGATGCCTACCTTCAAAGACCCGGTCGCGGACGCCGACGAACTCCGGGAAGCAGTCCGCGGTCTTGCTCACGCGACGCGCACGATCGACGACCCGACCGCGATCTACGCGGTTCTGGGTTCCATCAGCTCCGGTCTCGCATCGCTGAGCCAGTCACTGCACCAGCTCGGCGAGTTCCACGACGGGCCGACTCGCAGGCAGGCGTGGATGAACGGCGATGCCAACGCCGGGCGCGCGGCGTCGTACAGGGAGTCCTGGGAGCTTCATCGCGCCGCCGAGATGAGCCACCAGATCGCCGAATGCGTGGATCGGGCGCACGAGATCGAGGCGACGATCGCCTACGACGTCCGTGACTACCCGTCGTTCGCTCCGGTTCAGCGCTCCACGCACCAGCCAGGGATGTCGCTGTGACCGGCTGGCAGGACGGGCGCCTCCACTCCGCCGTGCTCGTCTCACCGGGACGAGAACGGCGGCACGATCGCAGGCTCCGCAAGGCCGCAGCACGAGAACTCCTCTCCGCCGACCGCGAAGCCCGCCGCGCCGAGACCAAGCGCAAGGCCGAGAAACTGTCTGCGGAGAAGCGGGCGACCGTGACGCTCCCCCGCGCCGGCGAACACGGCGCCGCCGCACTGCGGACTCCCGGGCGATTCCGCGTGCCACGCCACCAGGACACCTCGGCGACCCTGGCGGGCGCGTACCCCTTCCTCGCCGAAGGCGGCCTCGGCAGCGAAGGCGTGTTCGTCGGACAGGACCTCTACTCCGGGAGCTCCTTCGTCTATGACCCCTGGATCCTCTACGCACGCGGGCTCATCACCGCACCGAGCCTCGTCCTCGCCGGGATCGTCGGTTCCGGCAAGTCCTGCCTCGCCAAGAGCCTCTACACAAGATCAATTCCATTCGGCCGCCGCGTCTACGTCCCCGGCGACCCCAAGGGGGAGCACACCGCCGTCGCTGAAGCCGTCGGCGGTCGCGCCATCGCGCTCGGCCATGGCATGGCCAACCGTCTGAACCCGCTTGACGAGGGGCACCGTCCGTCCGGGTACGACGATGCTCAGTGGGCGAGCCAGGTCGCATCTCGTCGACGCGATCTCGTCGGCGCCCTGGCGGAGACTGTGCTCGACCGCCGGCTCACCCCGCTCGAGCACACGGCCGTCGACGTCGCCATCGACCGCACCGTCCGCGGAGCTGACGTACCCGTCCTTCCCATGGTCGTCGACCAGCTCCTCGCACCCGATCCCGTCGACGACCCCGACGGACGCCTCACGGAGGACGGGCGACTGGTCGGTCACGCACTCCGGCGCCTCGTCGCGGGCGACCTCGCCGGGCTGTTCGACGGCCCCTCGACGGTGGCGTTCGACCCGAGTCTCCCGATGATCTCCCTCGACCTGTCTCGCGTCACCGAGAACGCGACGCTCATTTCGGTCTTGATGACGTGCGCGTCGGCGTGGATGGAATCGGCGTTGCTCGACCCGAACGGTGGCCAGCGCTGGGTCGTGTACGACGAGGCCTGGCGCCTGATGTCGCACCCAGCGCTGCTGCGCCGGATGGATGCCCACTGGCGCCTTGCGCGGCATTACGGGATCGCGAACATGCTGATCTTCCACAAGCTC